>P_A23_Liq_3_FmtDRAFT_1000067_pt1 | contig 20459 bp, 18 predicted proteins | sample PonA233FremontCA_FD_10237 | JGI IMG/M metagenome (IMG submission 10237)
ACGCTCACCGGGAACGCCCCCGACAGTCCGGCTGCCGCTCCGACGCCGGTCACCTCTCGGTCCAACGACAACACGTGCATCGCTCCGCCGCGGTACGCCGACGCCAACGCCGGGTGGTCGTCTGCCGGGTGTGTCACCGGTTCTCGCCAGTCGACGACACGCGCGCGCCAGTCGGCAGCCAACGTCTCGCTCGCGAGTGACTCGATCAGACGTTCGGCGTCGTCCAGCAACGGGTCGCTCGCCACGAGCGTCGTCCACGAGTGACGCCGGAGGTGATCGAGCGCCTCGCGGGCCGGTCCGCCGCACAACAGGTCCGCGGCGAACACGTCCGCGTCGGCGACGACCCGGCCCGGCGACGGCTCCGGCCGCCCGTCCGGCTCACTCGTCGCCACGTCTCTGACTCCGGAGACGATCACTCACAACCTCGTGGTCGACATCTCTACCGACGTCGTCCCCGCGCTCAAACAGTGCGTGCCAGTGTTCCACACCCGTCTGGACGGACGGGACGAACTAATCTCTCCCGCTCCGTCCGGTTCGTCGGTCTCTCTCGCTCCGGACACGCCCGACAGCCCTCGACTCAGATCGCGTCCAACACCGCGTCGGCGTCGGCGTCGGCCGGCACCGGGTCGTCTCCGGCCTCGTACGCGGCGTCCGGGTCCTTCAACAGGTGGCCGGTGGTGAGACAGACGACATCCTCGTTTCCGTCGATCTCTCCGCGCTCACGCAGCTTCTTGAGCCCGGCGACACTCGCTGCGGAGGCCGGCTCCACCCCGACACCCTCCCGAGCGAGCGCCCGCTGTGCCTCTGTGATCGCGTCGTCCTCGACGGCGACGGCCGTCCCACCGGTCTCCCGCACCCCGGGGAGTGCCTTCGGCGCGTTCACCGGGTTACCGATCCGGATCGCAGTCGCACGCGTCTCCACGTCCGGCCACCGACGGATCTCGTCGTTCCCTTCGGTCACGGCCTCGACGAGTGGTGCCGCGCCGGCGGCCTGGACACCCGTCAGTGACGGCACTTCCTCGGGCTCCATCGCCCCTGCGGAGACGAGTTCGCGGAACGCCTTGTACAGCGCGGAGGTGTTGCCGGCGTTGCCAACCGGGAGGACGATCCGGTCGGGGTAGGTGCCGTGGTCGGCGTCGAACCGTTCGAGAATCTCGAACCCGATCGTCTTCTGCCCCTCCAGCCGGAACGGGTTCAACGAGTTGAGGAGGTACGCCTCGCCGCGGCCGGCCAACTCCTGCACCACGTCGAGACAGTCGTCGAAGTTCCCGTCCAACTCGACGATCTGGGCGTCGTGGAGACTCGCCTGCGCGATCTTCCCCGCGGCGACCTTCCCCTGCGGGAGCAACACTAGTGTCTCCAGCCCGGCGCGTGCGCCGTAGGCCGCCAACGCTGCGCTCGTGTTTCCGGTCGAAGCGCAGGCGAGTCGGTCGACACCGACCGCCTGTGCGACCCGGACACCGACCGTCATCCCGCGGTCCTTGAACGAACCAGTGGGGTTCATGCCCTCGTGTTTGACGCGGAGTCGGTTCACGCCCGCGTCCTCGCGGATTCGCGGGACGTGGTGGAGCGGGGTGGCACCCTCCGGCAACGACACTCCCTCGTCGAACGGGAGTGCGTCGGCGTACCGCCACACGCCACGGTCTGTCGGGCTCGCCGCGAAGTCGCTCCAGTCCGGGTGCTCGTCGTATCGGACCTCGAGCAGCCCGTCACAGTCGTCACAGGTGTACCTGATCGCATCGAACGGCGCGAACGTCGCGCCGCAGGCGACGCAGGCGAGCCACGTCCCGTCTTCGGCCTCCGGGGGCGTTCTCGTCGTCGCCCCGTCGACGAGCGGCAGTTGGGCCATACCGTCCCCTCGACACGCTCCGTGAAAAGTCGGCCGCTCGGTGTCAGACGTGCCGGGCGCTCCCGACGACCGCAACACACGTCACCCTCGGACCCGGAGCGGCTGCCGATGGAGATCGTCGTCCTCGGTGCCGGCGCACTCGGTAGTCTCGTCGGCGGGGTGCTCGCCCAGAGACACACAGTCACTCTCGTCGGCCGCGACCCACACGTCACCGCCGTCCGCGAGAACGGGCTCCAGGTCACGGGCGCTGTCGAGACGACCGTCCACCCGCGGGCGACGACGGACGGCACCCGACTGGACGCCGACCTCGCAGTCGTGACAGTGAAAGCCGCCGACACGACGACGGCCGGCGAACAGTTGGCGACCGGGCGTGTCGAGTTGGTGTGGTCGCTGACGAACGGACTCGTCGAAGAACGGCTCCACGACTCGCTCGGTGACCGTGTTCTCGCCGGCACGGCGACCTACGGGGCAGAGCTCCCCGGCCCCGGTGTCGTCCGCTGTACCGGTGTCGGTGAGCTCCGTGTCGGCGAACTCGTGTGGGACGACAGTAGCGTGACATCCGACGACTCCGAGCCGTCACGCCGGGCCCGACGAGTTGCGGCGGCGTGTCGCGCCGCCGGTCTCGCGGCCACAGCCGACCCAGAGATGGCGACACGTCGCTGGCAGAAACTCGCGGTCAACGCCGGAATCAACGCCGTCACCGCGCTCGCACGGGTCGAGAACGCCGCCTTGGTGTCGGAATCGACTGTCCCGGTCGCCGCACGCGCCGCCCGTGAGGTTGCACGAGTCGCACGCGCGAGCGGTGTCGATCTCGCAGACGAGACAGCGACCGAGGCAGTCGGAGAGGTGGCAGCCGCGACGGCCGACAACCAGTCGTCGATGCTCCAGGACGTACGCGCCGGGCGTCCGACAGAAGTCGACGCCATCAACGGTGCAGTCGTCCGGCGCGGCGAGAGACTCGGTGTCGACACCCCGACGAACCGGACACTCGCAGAGCTACTACGGCTCTGGACGAGGGCTAACGCGGACACAGACGGGTGAACACGCCCGTACACGTGTCCCGGCCGGAAACGCTCACACACGACACACCGCACCAGACGTCACTTCTCGACCACCCCGGACGGTCACTCCGTCGAATCCAGCCGTCGCCGAGCGACACACTCGCGACCGAGCGTGTAGTTTAACACCCGAGAGGCGTTTTACTGGTGGAACGGCGTTGTGGTATACGCTATCACGAGTAGTGTGACCACAAGTTACATATACCAATCGACCCATAGCCAGATTGCAGACCGAAACATCAAGGATAACGATGAACTTGCGAAAAAAAGCTATCACGCTGCTCCTGACAATGTCGATGGTACTCGCCCCCGGAGCCGGGGCGGTCGCCGCGGCACCCGGAGCGCTGACGGACGACGTATCGACGACAGACGACGTGACGTTCGAACAGGGGGTCGTCGACCCGACCGGCGAGGTGACGTTCACCGACGAGGGTGAGGTCGACCCGACCCTCACAGAGGCCGACGGAACGACGACCGCGGTCGTGCGTCTCGACAACGCCGACCAGTCACAGATTGCACAGCTCGACCGTGAGGCGAGCGTCGACGCGCTGAAGTCGCACGCCGCCGACTCGCAACGCAGCCTCCTCCGATTCGTCAGTCAACGCGACGGGATCGAGGTGAAAGAACGGTTCTGGATCGTCAACGCCGTCGTGGTCGAGATCGACACCAACGAGGTCCAGCTCCAGACTGTGAGTCGGATCCAGGGTGTCGACCGGATCCACCAGAACTTCGAACTGAACGTTCCGGAGCCGGAACAACAGCGTCTCTCCGACGACGCGGTCGACAGCGACGACAGTGTCAACACCACCTACGGGCTCGACCAGATCAACGCGCCCGAGGTGTGGTCCCAGTTCAACACCAAGGGTGAGGGCGTCGACGTCGCCGTCCTCGACACCGGTGTGGATCCGGACCACCCGGACATCGACATCCAGGACGACCACTTCGTCCAGGTCGACTCTGACGGGAACGTGGAGAACGTGGCACCGTTCGACGACGAGGGTCACGGGACCCACGTCTCCGGGACGGTCGCTGGTGGGAACGCCTCCGGCGAGTACATCGGTGTCGCGCCCGGCGCGACGCTGTGGCACGGGAAGGTGCTCGGCAGCGACGGCGGTGGTTCGTTCACTCAGATCGCCGGCGGGATGGAGTGGGCCGCAGAACAGTCCGAGATCGACGTGGTGTCGATGAGCCTCGGCGCGAGCGGTTACTTCCCCGAACTGATCGAGCCGGTGCAGAACCTCGAAGCAGCCGGGAAGATCGTGGTCAGCTCCTCGGGGAACAGCGGTGCGGGGAGCTCCGGGACGCCCGGCAACGTCTACGAAGTGCTCGCGATCGGTGCTAGCAACGAGGCTGGCGACATCGCCTCCTTCTCTAGCGGCGAGACGGTCGACACGAGCAGCGCGTGGGGCAGCGACGCCCCGTCCGACTGGCCCGACGAGTACACCGTGCCCGACTACGCCGCGCCCGGTGCGGACGTGAAGTCCGCACAGAACGGTGGCGGGTACACGGAACTGTCCGGCACGTCGATGGCAGCCCCGCACTTTGCAGGTGCGATGGCACTGATGCTCGCGGCCGGTGGCGAGAGCCTGGACAAGTCGACGATCCAGGAGGCACTGACCGACACGGCGACCCTGCCGCCGAACGCAGACCCGACACGGTACGGTGACGGGATCATCGACGTGCAGGCAGCAGCACAGCAGGTCTCGCTGAGCCAGTCGATCACCGGCGTCGTCACGGACACGGAGGGGAACCCCGTCCCGGAGGCGACGGTGACGACGAGTCAGGGCTTCGAGACGATCACCGACAAGACCGGCGGCTACACCGTGCTCGCAGAGCCTGGTGAGGTGCAGGTGAACGTCTCCGGGTTCGGCGTCGAGTCGACCTCGGAGACGGTGACAGTCGCCGAGAACGAGACGACGACGCTGAACGTCACGGCCACGCCGACAGTCGGCGTGGTGCCGCTGACGCCCCAGCCCGAGTCCGTCGAGGGTGGCGCAGACGTGAGCGTCACTGTCGACGTCGCGAACGTCGAGTCGTACTCCGCCGAGTTGGTGGACGGCTTCGACCAGGCGAACGCGACCTTGTACGTCGACGGCACCGAGGTGCCGTTCGGCACGACCATCGAGTTCGACCAGCCGGTCGACGGCCCGGTGACGGTGACCGTCGAGACGGCCAACGACTCCAGCGGGGAGTTGAGCGTGGCCCACACGTTCGGTGGTCTCGGTGAGAGCCTCGAAGTGACGACCGGTCCGACCGGTGTCTTCGCGGATCTCCAGACCGTCGGTGTCGTCGACGACGACAACGAGTACGGGAGCGACATCGCGGCGACACTCGCCGAGCAGCTCCCGGCGGGCTACGAGATCGATGTCGTCGACAGTCAGACCGCGATCGACGCCGTCGACACGTACGACGCGTACGTCGTTCAGAACATCGACGACGACAACACGGCGGCGTTCGCCGACGCGACCAGCGGCTACGAGGCCGGTGCGGTGTACCTCGATCAGTACGGCACCGGCTCGAACGGGATCGAGGCTCGCTCGGCCGCGATCGGCGATCCGGCCGAGACCAACCAGGAGTTCAGCGGCGACAACCCGTACCTGGTCGACTACCCGGCCGACCACCCGTTGTTCGAGGGTGTCGCGGGCGGTGAGCCGATCCAGCTCCACGCAGCGAGCTTCGCCGACCGGACGCAGTTCAGCGGCACGGACGCGGCCGTGCTCGGTGAGATCGCCTCCGGTGCGGACGGCGCACCCGAGGGGAGCGGACTCGCAGTCGACGAGGAACGCTGGGACATCATGGCCGCCTCGATGGGGTACACCTCCTTCGTCGGTCAGGGTGACTACACGATCGAGGCAGACCTGTTGCTCGCGAACGCGGTCGAGGTCGCCGCGAACCCGCCGGGTCCCGCCGGGGCGATCTCGGTGACGAACGAGACCATCGCGCCCAGCGAGAACACCACCGTCTCCGTCCAGACGACTGCCGACAACGTCTCTGGCTACGAGGTGACGGTGACGTTCGATCCGCAGAAGCTCCAGGTGACCGGCGTGTCCGGTGTCGACATGGCCGATCCGGTCGTCAACCTGGACAACGACGCCGGTGAGCTCGTGCTCACGCAGGCACAGGCGACGCCGGTCGACGGCGCGGAGTTCGCCCGGATCGACTTCGACACGACCGCCATGGAGAAAGGCGAGTCGGCGACGATCGACGTCGCCGGCCCCGCGTCCGACGTGTACGACACGAACGGGTCGGCCTACATCTCGGAGGTCGATCCCGGTGCAGTCGACGTACTCCAGGCAGAACTCGGTGACGTCAACGCCGACGGCGAGGTCACCGCTGGTGACGCGGTCATCGTCCAGCGGTACATCGCCGGACTGCCGACGGAGACTCCCGACACGCAGGTCGCCACACTGGCTGACCTGAACGAGGACGGTGCCGTCACGTCCGCGGACGTGACCGCCATCCTCCAGCTGGTCGCCGACGACGACGAGAGTGACGACCAGCAGTCGAGTGTCGAGCAGGAGACGACGCGGTCCGTCGACGGACAGACCGCAGTCGTCGCCGACTGACCACGCTGGCTGGGGACCGTCCCCGCCGGCAGCGACAACGACGTTTTTTTCTTCACTGATCTGTAACCTCTTCCCTACGATGAACAAAATCACTGCCGCCGTCCTCGCGGCGTGCCTGCTCGCCGCCGGCGCGCTCGCAGCCACGAGCACGGTCGCGGCTGCCGGTGTGGCCCAACAGGAGCAACGACAGAACGGGACGATCACCGTCGGGACGGAGCAGACGGACGAGACACTCGTCGTCACGCTGTCCGCGTCCGGCGAGCTCGCCGGCTACCAGGCGAACCTCACCTACGATCCGGGCGTGGTGCGGTTCCGCGAGGCGACGGGGATCGACTTCGCCGATCCGGTGGTGAACAACCAGACCGCCGGCTGGGTGTTCCTCACGCAGGCAGCCCCGGACGGCACCCAGGACCCGGATCTGGTCCGCGTCACCTTCGACATCGTCGGCAACGGTGACCCGGCGATCGGGTTCAACGGGTCGGACACGTCACTCAACGACGCCGACGCAGAGGTCGTCGAGGCGGGCTACGAGACCAGCGCGGTCGAACAGGTGACTGTGACTACGCCCACGCCGACGGTGACGCCCACCGAGTCCCCGACGGTCTCCGGCGACGACACGACCGACTCCCCGACCCCGACCGACACCGGTGGCTCGGCGACGCAGACGACGCCAGCGACGAGTACCGCGGGATCGGGTGACGGTTCGACCGCCACGGAGACACCTGCTGGTGACGGCGGGCTGTTGTCGAACCAGTTCCTCCTCGTTGTCGGCGCGGCGGTCGGCGTCGTGGTGCTCCTCGGGGCCGGTGTGCTCCTCGGTCGCCGGCTCTGATCACGCGCGAGGACCGGAGCCGGGCTCCTCGAGGTCGACCGTCCCACCTCCTGTCGCGCGTCGGGCACCTTCGGCGCGTCCGGCGACTCACTCGTGTGGTGAGCGGAGTTCCTCCTGTCGGAGTTCGTCGTGTGCGCGCCAGGTTCGCGGGCGGAGCGCGACGACGGTCGCGACCGCCATCCCGACACCGACGGCGGCCGTGACAGCCACCCCCGGGACCGGGCCGACGGCCGCACTACCGGGCCACCCGTCCGGGCCGAACGCGGTCACGCGCAACACCCACGCACCGCTCACGATGGCGAACAACGGGAGATACACCCGACGGAGTCGGTGGGCGAGCGCCTCCTCGGCCGAGATCCGCAACGCCGGCTGGTGGTAGTCGACCGCCAACTGCTCCCGCCAGCCGGGGGTCGGCTCCCGACGCGGGTCCAGCCCGACTGCGAACACGTTGCGTTGGAGCGTCCGCACCCGCGAGCGCCACGCGTCGTACGCTCGGTACCGCCGCGCCTCGATCACCAGGAACAACCCGACCGCGAGGTTGCCGAGCAACAACACGTAGTGGGGGTTCGACGGGTTCGAGAACGCCCACGTCAACACCGCCGCCAACAACAACACCGCCCAGTTGGTGGTGCGGTCGAGCCGTTCCCGCCAGAACTTCATCCGGTGGACCTCCCCGCGGTAGAGGTGCGCGAGCGCGGAACTTGGGCCCATCTCACCTTCCAACAGCCCGCGACCGACTGCCGGGTCGCCGGAGGTCGCGCCGTCCCCCGGCGTCTCTCGGCGTCCCATATCGTCGTCTGTCGACCGCTCACCGGCTCGGTCCGACTCCGTGTGCCGTGTGGTTCCGTCCGTCTCGGAGTGGATGTCCGTCATCGCTCTCCCTCGACGACTCCTGTGCCGGCACCGGTCGGCTCGCCGGCCGTCGACACCCCGCGCATCAGTCACTCGCCGCGCAGTTATTTCGGCCGAGCCCCATCGTGAACGCCTCCGCGCCGGTCGCGCTCGCCCGGCCGAGATTGGTGTCGACGATCCGTTCGTGGTTGGCCGAGCGCGGTGGCATCGCCGTCGAGACGCGGTCGACGAACGTCTCCCGGTCGACACCCAGCAGTTCGAGCGAGGTGGTCAACTCCCCGACGGTCGCGAGGAACGCCCCGTCTGCACGCGGCGTGGTGTGCTCGGCCGCGTGCGCCGGCGCGACCAGCGTCTCCGCGGGCAACGCCACCAGTTGATCCTCGAGTGTCTCGTGGAGCCGTTCGGCCGCGCGGACGACGCCGTCGGCACCCGCCTCCAGATCCGGTCGCGCGACGCCGTCGAGAAACTCCGTGTACGGGACGTTGATCGTCTCGACGGTCGGACCGTCGACGTGCCACGTCTCGAACTCCGCCGGCGGGCGCGTGTCCAACAACGTCACCGACTCGCCCGCGTCGATCCGCCGCTTCAACGCCGCGGCCGTCGTCGGCTCTACCTCGGCCTCTGTCTCCGGAAATTCGACTTCGCTCACTCTCCTACGTCGGTCGGCTACGTAGAAGTGTATTGCGGTAAGTGTACAATTCAAAGAGTACTCTGTCGGCGTGCCCGTCTGCCGTCACTCATCGTTCATGCTGAATACAACCCGGGGTGTGAGGAGCGTGTTGAGCAGGCAGGCACTGTTATTGAGTCAAAACCGTGGAATGACCGACGGGCGTGGGTCGGTAGTTACTCGCTACTTGGACCCGAATAGAGAGCCAGAAAAGGCGATTAGTGAGTCAATCCGTAATACGACTCCGGATGTCTTTAGCGAGGTCAATGTCAACGTACTCGTCTTCGTCTGGCCAATCGTTGAGATAGATGTTGTCGTACGCGTCAAGGATGTGAGCGACAAACTCAATATGTCGTGTCTCCATATCTACTGTCGACTCATTGTTGTCATCTGGAAGCTGGTTGGCGACTCCACTTAGGATGTCGTCAGTTCCATCAAGGATTCGTTTGAGTCCATCCACCTCAGCCTCAGTGAGTGTGATCTCGTGCGTCATCATTCATTATTTTGAACCGGTTGTTAATAGATGTGTGGGTTGAGTCCAGAGTCAAATCTTTTCGTAGAAATTGGACGACGGTGCCGGGTGCGTGAGGGTTCTGGAAAGAACTTCGTCAGGAGTTCGCAGTAATTCGTTGCCGATATGTGAGATCTTTCGCAACTTAACGCGGTCCCGTACGGCGAACTGAGCCCTTGTTGAGAATGTGTAGGTCAGAAAGCCTAGGCCGGAATTTGAATCCGGGGTCTCGTCCTTACCAAGGACGCGCTTTACCGCTAAGCTACCCAGGCAGGCACCACAGCGTACTCCAGTGTCGGTATTATGCGTTTCGATACGCCCCGACCGCCGGACGGCACCTGCTCACAACACCAGCGCGGCGATCTCCGGGGTGAGGAACGCCTCGACGAGCGCGGCGACGACCAACAACACCGCCGCGCCGCCCAACACGTGTGCGGCCTCGCGGAGCCGTCTGGCGACGGTCGCGGCGTCCGTCTCGCCGCGCACCGCGCGCCAGCCGACGCCGGCGAGGTGGAGCCCCAACCCCCAGGTGACGACCAACACGGGGATTTCGATCACGCCGTGTGGGACGACGAGCGCGAGCAACGCCCGGAGCTCGAACGCCCCCGCCAGTGCGCCGACGACCGCGCCGTTGAACGCCGCGCCGACCGCCGCCGGCACGCCGAACGCCAGCCCGCTGTAGACGCCGCCCGCGGCGACGAGCCAGTTGTTCGCGGCGATGTTGACGAAGTCGTTCACCGGGAGCGCGCCGAACACGTTGCCCACGTCCGACGGTGGCGGGACAGCGACCCCCGCGGGCGCGGTGACGGCCCACCCGCCGCCCAGTCCGAGCACGAACACCGCGAGTGCGCCCACGACCGCCGCCGGCGCGGCGAGTGCGAACTCGCCGAACGCACGTAGCCCACCACCGAACGCGTTCCGGAGCCGTTCACCGGCCCCGTTCCGACGGCGCACGGGGACGGTCACTGCCGGCGTGGTGTCGTCGGCCGGTTCGGTAGCGGTCGCGACCGGGTCGACGCTCGCCTCGGTCACGTCGTCACCGGCTCCAGTCACGTCGTCACCGACTCCGGTCGCGTCGTCGCCTGCGGGCGGTTCGGTGTCGGCGTCCGTCGGGTCGTCGGCCGGTGTTCTCCTCGCGGTGCCGGACTCGGTACGTGCTCCGGCGTACACCGCGGTAGCGAGTACGTCGGCGAACGGAGCGACGAACAACGGGGTGACGAGCGCACCGAGCCGCGCCGCGTCGACACGACCGAGCACACTGGCGACGACGGCCGCGCCGAGGTAGAGCCCTCCGACGATCACGACGAGCCCGACTGCGGAGCCGAGTTGGTGACGGAAGACACCCAGACTCGCCCGGACGGCTCCGAACACGCCGCGGTCGTCGACGACGATCGCCGGGCCGGCGAACGCCAGCAGGGCGAGTCCCAGGAGTGTGACGATCGCGCCGACGAACGCGAGCAGGACACCCGCCAGTGCGACGACGGGTCGGCTGGCAGCCGACGAGACGGCGAGCACGATCGGTCCGCCGACGAGGACGACACCGAGCAGTACCTTCAGTAGGAACAACCCGGCGAACGTCCGCCACCGACCGGCACCACGCACCCCCGCGGTCGACGCTCGGCGAGCGGGGTCGCTCTCCGGCTCGGCCGGGTCGTCTCCGACCGCGATCGTGGCCCAGACGGTCGTCTGTGTCACCGCGCTGGCCACACCGCGAACGAGCACGAGCACGACCACCGACACTGCCACCCCGGCGAGGAGCAACGCCCCGACTTCCGGACCGACGAGCCCACTGACGGCACTCTCCAACTCCGGCGGGAGCCCCGACGCGGGGGCAGTGGGGTCGACGCCGGCGGCCTCACCACGGTCCTCCAACAACGGGGCGGCGGCCTCGAGGACGGCCTCGATCCGGCCAGTCGCGGTGAGCAACGCCACGGCCGCGCCGACAGCGAGCAACAACGGTGCTCGTGCCACGCTCGCGGTTCCGAACGCGAAGAGGTACGCCGGCAACACTGCCGTCGGGAGGTCGTACAACACCCGCCTGGCGGCGCTCGCGGCGTCAGACACCGACGGTGTCCGTTCGTCCAACGGCGGGAGCGAAACCGCCGTCGGGGCCGACTGTGTGGGTCGTCTGTCGCTCGACGAGTCGTCGCGCGTAGGAGACACACGTACACCTACGACCCGCTCCACCTAACACTGCTGTTCGGTCTCGCCGGCAGAGACGGAGCCCCTGTCGGCGTGTGCCGTCGTGTGGACGAGACGACGCACCTGCGTATGTACACACTTTTTCGTCTCTCCCGGCCGAACGAACGGTATGGATGTCGACGAGTTCACCGACGCGCTGCGTGACGCCCACGAGACACCCCTGTCCCGGCTCGGCTCTTCGAAGTCGTTGTACGCACTCACTGGTGGGGAGATGGCCGGCGACGCGGTCCGTGCGGCGGTCGCACGCGAGGCGGCGCTCGCGGCCGAGGCGTACGCCGACCTCGCGAGCGAGACCAGCGGGGAGCAGGCGACCTTCGAGACGCTGGCCGACCGCGCCGCAGAGCAGGCGGAGACGGCCGGGGCGGAGCCGGCAAACCGCGCGTTTCCAGACGTCGAGGCACTCGGGGAGCCGACGACGGACGCCGGGCGACTGGGTGCGGCGTTCGCTCGCCAGCTGTTGGCCGACACCCGCGTCGGGCAAGCGGTCGGCTTCTTCGTCGGCGACGCCGACCCCGCGGGTGCCGACGAGTTCCGGTCACTCCGCGAGGCGGTCGCGGCCGACCGCGACCGTGTCGCCGACCGACTGGCGACCGTCGACGACCGTGCAACCGCCCGCGAAGCGGCCGACGCCGTGATCGAGGCGGCCTACGACGACTACGTCGAGAGTCTAGAGTCGATGGGTGTCGAGCCGAAGAACGTCTGTTGACCGGCACGATGTAGACGGCCGCGACAGATTCTGAGGACTACTGGTAACTATATAGCGGTGTGATCGTGGTGTACTGAGACGAATCGTACATATTAACTGTTAATAACGAAATGTCCGGCTGTACGATCATGACGCACTCCAGGCGGGGAGCGCTCTCCCTGACGGGCGCGGCGTTGGCAGCCGGACTGGCCGGCTGTGTGACCAGCAGTGACAACACGGAGACGGACGCCGCCGGCGACACGGAGTCGGGTGACGACTCGGGGTCGAGTGGCGACAGTTCTAGCGCGGAGACGTACGAGGTCGGCTACGGTGACTCCCAGACCACCGTCTCGGCGGCGGCGTTCCCGGAGAAGCTGTTCGTCTACGCCGTCCAGACGGGCTGGTCGAACTGGGGTGCACAGATGGAGGCGTTCCAACAGCAGTACGGCGTCCCGTTGAACGACGACCAGCGCACCTCCGGCGAGGCGTTGTCGGATCTGCGGGCCAACTCACAGGACCCGACACACTCCGCGTACAACGGCGGCTACACCTACGGCATTCTCGCGATGGAGGACGGGCTCACACAGGCGTACAAGCCGGCCAACTGGGACAAGGTGCCGGAGCAGCTGAAGACGGACAACGGCCACGTGACCGCCACGCGGCGGATGACGACGACGGTCACCTACCGGAAGGACATCTACGAGGAGGAGGGGATCGAGCCGCCAGAGACGTGGGAGGACCTGCGCCGGGAGGAGATCGCCTCGAAGACCCAGTTCCAGCCGCCCAACGCCGCGGTCGGGCTGGCGGGTGCGGTCTCGATCAACAACGCCTACGGCGGGAGCCTCGACGACGTGCAGCCGGTGATCGACTACTACAACGACGTGAAAGAGAAGGGTGCAGTGTTCGCAGGCAACGTCGAACAGAAGTTCACGAAAGGGGAGGTCCACACCTTCGTCGAGTACGACTACACGGGGTTGGACCTGAAGTACAACGCCGACTCGATCGGCCAGGATCAGGTCGAGACCCGGCTCCTCACCGGCCCCAACGGGGAGCGGGGGGCGCTCAACCAGCCGTACGGCTACGGGATGTTGAAGAACGCCCCGAACCCCGAGGCGTGTAAGCTGTTCATGGACTACGTCCTCTCTCTGGAGGGCCAACGGAAGTTCCTCGACGCGTTCGTCCGGCCGATCCGCGCGCCGGAACTGGAACTGCCCGAGGAGTTCCCGGCACAGTCGCGGTACGACGAGACGGAGTTCCAGGTCGACTACACCCGGCTGGTCAACGAACAGGAGTCGATCATCAGCGAGATCGGACAGGGTGTCGGGTTGACGGGATACTGAGATGTCCACGCTCGATTCGGAGTCGTTGCGTCGGGCCGCGGTTCCAGAGACGGAGCGTGACCGGGAGCGCCGACGGATCGCGTTGTTGTCGATCCCGTTCCTGGTGCTCGCGGCGTTCGGGGCGTTCGTCCCGTTGGCACAGATGCTCCGGATCAGCACCTCGACGTCCAGCTTCGCCGCCGAGGGGTTCACCCTGGCCGCCTACCGGGAGCTGTTCGCGTCGATGGTCGCGTACCTCCCGGTCGTCGGGGAGGCGCTCGTCCCCGACGTGAACCCGGTGTACGGGCTCGTCGTCTGGAACTCCCTGTGGTTCGGCGCGCTCACGACAGTCGTGAGCGTCGCCGTCGGTGTGTGTCTGGCACACACGCTGGAGAAGTACCAACTCCCGTTCGAGGGGACGCTCGTCACGCTCCTCTCGTTCCCGATCAGTCTCCCGGGGATCGTCGCGGCGTTCATGATGATCGTGTTGTTCGGCGCGACCGGGGTCGTGTCGAACGGTCTCGCGTTCCTCGCCGGCACCGACCCCGGCCCGTTCGCGCTGACGGGCCAGCCGTCCGGCACCCCGCGTGCGATCGTCGGGCTGTTCTTCGGCTACCTCTACTCGATGATCCCGCGGGCGACGTTCCTGTTGCGGGGGACCTACGCGGAACTGAACAACGACGCAGAGGAGGCCGCCCGGTCGTTGGGCGCGGGGCCACTGGGGACGTTCTGGCACGTCACGCTCCCGCAGATCCGCCCGGGGATCGTCGCCGCCGTGATCCTCACCTTCCGTACCGCGCTGGCCATCTTCGGCACCGTGCTCGTGTTGAAGGCGTTGTCGGTGGTGACGTTCCGGTTCGACCAGGAGATCCAGGTCGGCTTCGACCTGCCGATGGCGTCGGCGCTGGCGGTGGTGTTCTTCGCGTTCACGCTCGCGTTCACCTTCCTCGGACTCCGGTTCACCAGCGCGGAGGTGAGTGAGACGTGACCGACGATCACGAGTCGGCGCGCGACGAGGACCGCGAACCGGCGACTGACGGTGGGCTCACCCGCGGTGGTGTACCGAGCGCGTCGAACGGCTTCTTGGACCGGTTCTCCGTCGTGTTCGGTCGGCGTTTCCTGGTGGGAGTGCTCGCGACGACGCTCGTGTTCCTAATCGGCCCGGTGCTCCTGACGTTCCTGGCGTCGTTCTTCGAGAACTGGACCGGGGTCGCTCCGAGTGGGTCGCTCACGCTGATCCACTGGGAGCAGGCGCTCGGGCTGACAGAGACGGTCGGGGCCTCCCGTGGGCTCGGGACGTGGGTCGTCGACGTCCCGCTGACGGGGTTGGCGGTCCGCGTCCCGGCGAGTATCGCGTTCAGTATGTTGTTGGCGCTGGCGGGCGTCGGGATCAACCTCGTCGTCGGGATTCCGATCGCGTACGCGGTCACCCGCTACGACTTCTACGGGCGGGACCTGCTCAACGCGGTCGCGGTGCTCCCGATCGTCCCCGGAATCATCCTCGGGATCGCGTTTCTGCGGACCTACCCGAATCTCCCGAGCGCGGTCGCGCTCGTGATCGGCTACTCCCTACTGAAAGCGCCGTACATGGTGTTGTCGGTGCAGTCGTCGTTCGAGTCGATGGAGCTCCGGCAGTTGGAGGAGAGCGCCCGCTCGCTGGGTGCCTCCTGGCCCCGGACGTTCCTGACGGTGTTGGTGCCGAACGCGAAACGCGGGATCGTCTCCGGGTCGATCGTCTGTTGGACGCTCGCGGCCGCGGAGTTCAACTTCTCGTACATCGTCTACTCCCGGGGACCGAAGCCGTTCTCGTTGTTCCTCTTCGAGAACATCTCCAACAACCCCTTCCAACGGGCGGCGGCGGCGGTGTCGATCTACTTCCTGATCGTCGCGTTGGTGACGGCACTGTTGCGAGCGACCGGGGAACGCGGCTTCTCGACGGGTGGTGTACAGTGACCGAGAGACGGTCGACACGGTGATCACTAGATGGCAGAACGAGTCAGACTGACGAACGTGACGAAGCGCTTCGGAGACACCCTCGCGGTCGACGGCGTCGACCTCACCGTCGAACCGGGTGAGACACTCGGGCTGGTCGGCCCCTCCGGCTGTGGGAAGACGACCACGCTCCGGACGGTCGCGGGGTTCGAGACGCCGACGAGCGGCACCGTCGCGTTCGACGGCGAACCGGTGACGGACGTGCCGCCGGAACGCCGCGACGTGGGGCTGGTGTTCCAGTCGTACGCGTTGTTCGACAACATGACCGTCGCCGAGAACGTCGGCTTCGGGCTGAAGATGCGCGGGGTCGGTCGCGAGGAACGCCGGAGTCGCGCCCGGGAGCTGTTGGAGCTGCTCGGGATCGGCGAGATGGGTGACCGCGACCCCACGACGTTGTCGGGTGGTCAACAACAACGCGTCGGGTTGGCCCGCGCGCTCGCCATCGAGCCACGGGTGCTCCTGTTGGACGAGCCGATGACCGGGTTGGACGCGAAGCTGAAACGCCGCTTGGAGGAGGAGATCGGCGCGTTGTTGTCGGAGTTGGACGTGACGGCGTTGTACGTCACCCACGACCAGGCGGAGGCGATGGTGATGTGTGACCGGATCGCCGTGATGAACGACGGACAGGTCGAACAGGTCGGCACCCCCGAGGCGGTGTACGAACGCCCGGCGACCTCGTTCGTCGCCGACTTCGTCGGCACCTCCAACCGACTCGACGCGACGCTGTCCGACGGTCGATTGGAGGTGGGTGAGGCCTCACTGCCGGCACCGGAGACGACCGCGACCGGCGACGTGACGGTCGTCGCCCGTCCGGAGGCGTTCACGCCCGGTGACGGACCGTTGCAGGTGACTATCGAGGACCGATTCTACCTCGGTGATCACGTCCGTGCCGGTGCGCACCTCCCGGACGGCCGGGAACTGACGCTCCGGTTCGACCCCGGGCGGGAGCCGACCGGTGACGCCGTCTCGCTGACCGTCGACCCGGACCGGCTCCACGTGATCGACTGAGAGGGGGGTCAGTCCCCACCGGCACGCGGGTCGACCGCCTCCCCGTCGGAGTCGAAGACGCTGTCGACGACCCGTTGGACCGCCGTCGCCTCCGCGACGGAGACGAGATCGGCGTCGCTCGTCTCACCCTCGTCTCGTTCCGTGTGGTTGTCCATCGCGGTGACGAACTCGTCGAGTAGGAGTCGGGTCGTCGACGTGCGGTCCTCGTTCACCACACGCTCGGACCCCTCGCCGTCGTCGGCGACCAACCGGTGCCACTCCCGCAAGGTGAGTTTCCCCTCGGTGCCGAGCACGGTCAGGCTGTTCTCCTCGCTCGCGGCCACACCCGTCGCCAGATCGAGCGTGCCGTCGATCCCGTCGACGGCGAACTCGCCGACGACGGACCGTTCGTGTCGGTCGGGGCCGTCGTACTGTACGCGGGCGGTGACGCGCTCGATCGGCCCGAACAACTCCCGGACACCGAACAGGAAGTGGGTGCCGACCTCGCGGATCGGCCCACCCTGTTCGCGCCCCTCCAGCCACTCGACGTCCTGCCACTCTCGGGGCCACTCCGGGAACCGGAATCGGAGTTCGACCCGACGCACCCTCCCGACCCCGCCGTTCGCGACGCGGTCACACAGCTCCCGGAAGCCCGGGGTGTACCGGAACGGGAGGTTGACTGCCGTCACCCGGTCGGTTTCGGCGGCGGCCGCAGTCAGCTTCTCTCCGCCCGCGGCGGTCGGCGCGATCGGCTTCTCACACAACACGTGGTGGCCGGCCGCCAGCGCGTCCGTGGCGACGGCGACGTGGTGAGCCGGGGGCACCCCGACGTAGACCACGTCCAGATCGGTCGCGACGAGCGCCTCGTGGTCCGTGTACGCCGCACAGTCGTACTCGTCGGCGAACGCCGTCAGCCGTGACTCGTCGACGTCACACGCCGCCGCGACGGTCGTCGCCGCGTGGTCGTCGACCGCCGCCGCGAGTCGCTCGCCGATCACGCCACAGCCGACGATCCCCACCTCGTACATACCCCGGCTGGGGCCGTGGCCCACTTGTCGGTTCGTCTCCCGGCGAACGGTCAGACCTCGTCGCGGTCGGTGAACGTCGTCCGTCTGGTGATCAGTCCCTCGTCGTCGAACTCGTGGAAGTCGGCGAAGCCGAACCCGACCGGCTCACCCGCCTGTCGCCCCTCGAACCGACCCCGGACGGCGACCGTCTCCCCGTCGGCGACGAGCTGGTGGAGTTCGTGACGCCCGTCGGACAACGGCCGCTCGTTCTCGTAGAACGCTCGGAGCGCCGCCCGCCCGCGGATCGACGCCTGTCCCGGACGGTCGTACACCACGTCGGGTGCGAACAACGCGACCAGTGCGTCCGTCTCGCTCGCGTCGACGTACGCGTAGTAGTCTCGCACTGCCTGTGTCTGTGTCACACTGTCTCACCACACCTCATGGGGATAAGTCGACCGGGAGGTTCAACACCACGCCACACCCAGCCGCGGTGTGACCGACGACCACGCCCGGAGTGAGCAGGCGACGACGGACGACCACCCGCCCGTCGCGCTCGTCACGGGCGCGGCCGGTGGGATCGGCCGCGCGACCGTCGCGCGGTTCCGTGCCTCCGGCTGGCGTGTGTACGCGACGGACGCCGACGCGACGACACTCGCAGGTGTCGACTGGGACACAGTTGCGGCCGACGCGGACCACTCGGCGGGTGGCGAGACGGGAACCGTCGTGACCGCTCCGTTGGACGTGACGAGCGACGCGGACCGGGACCGCGTGCTCGACCGTGTCGCCGCAGAGGCGGGCCGACTCGACTGTCTGGTCAACCTCGCCGGGTACGCCCTCCCGGGTGCGGTGTTGGACACGGAGCCGGCGGCGGTTCGACAGCTGTACGAGGTGCTCGTCCACGGGCCGACGGCGTTGGTCCGTCGCGCCTTCGACCTGCTCGTCGCCGGCGGTGGCCGTGTGGTGACGGTGACGAGTTCGCTCTGGTGGGCGACGTTCCCCGGGACGGGCCACTACGGCGCGGCGAAGGCGGCCGCCGCGCGAACCACCGAGGCGCTCCGGATCGAGTGTCTCGACACGCCCGTCTCGGCGACGACCGTCGAGCCCGCGTGGGTGGACACACCGTTCGAGGCGCGCGCCGACGGCCGACTCCCCGACCCGGCAGACCGGCGGGCGGCGTTCGACCGTACCTACCGGTTCCACGACCCCGGCCGACTCCTCGACGGCGGGCCCGCGGCCGTCACCCCCGACCGCGTCGGCCGGGCGGTGTATCGCGCCGCCACTGCCACACGACCGCGTGCGGTCTACCCGGTCGGGCTGCCGGCGCTCGCGCTCCGGATCGCCGGACTCCTCCCGACGACGCTCGCGGACCCGGTCCGGACTGCCGTCGCGACCGCAGTGACACGGCTCCGGAGCGCCCGCGGACGACTCCGGGCGTGGCGCGAACGGTGAAGTGCTCGTGGCCGGCGGTCAACCACGAGCACGGTGTCGGGCGGAGTCTGCGGCGTGACGGCCGACGGTGTCCGCACCGGTAGCCGACCGCGCCGAGAGACCCGGAGATCGCGGGGGAGGGAAACCCACAAAGCCGACCCACCCGTCTCCGGAGGTATGAGCGACTGGACCGACGCGATCGTCGGCGACCGGATGCAGGTGGACCAGCAGTTCAACGAGCAGGTCCGCGGCTCGGAGTTCACCAACCAGGAGTGGGGGTTGATCATGACTGCGACGGAGTTCGAGATCGAGGCGGCCGACGACCCCGACGCCGCCCGGATCATCGCCGACACGGAGAAACTCCCGCAGATCATGCCCGAACTGGAACAGATGTCCGGTGGGATGGGCGGGATGGCCGGCGGTCCCGGTGGCGCGGGTGGCGCGGGTGGCGGCGGCGGTGGCGGGCTCTCGGACGCCATCTCGGGGATCAAAGACGCCCTCCTCGGCAGTGGTGGTGACGACGGCGTCGACGACGAACGGCTGGCTGCTGCCGAGGACCTCACCCGAGAGTACGCCGAGACGCTCCAACAACACCTCGAACAACGGGGCAAGTGGGAGCAGGTCCGACTCGCCTACCAGGAGTAGCCGCCGTCGACCGTCTCTCGGTGTGCTACCGGGCGAACAGGTTTTTGCCCCAGCCTCTCCTGGTGCCGGACGTGAGCGAACGTGACGAGGAGCCGACGGTCGACCTCGGGCTCGCCGGTATCGAGGAGGAGATGGCCGAGGAGGGTGTCGTCGGTGACGTCGTCTTGGGTGTCCTCGACGGGACGACGGACCCGGCCGAGTGGGTCCGCAACGTGGAGTACGGTAACGTGCTCGTGCTCGATGTCGACGGGAACCTGAACGAACTGGCCCAGGAGATCGCCCCGGCCGTCTCGGAGATTGACGGTGGCCTCACCCACTTCCGCGGGTTCCTCGTCGTCTCCCCGCCCGGCGTCGAGATCGACGCCGACCGACTCGGTGGCTGATCACTGTTCGTCGACCCCGGCCGTGGAGTCGGACTGCGTCTCCGACCGACGGAGCCGCGGCTACGAGAGCCCCACGACGCCGACTACCGCCACGGCGACCGCGACCGCCGCGTGAACCGGCGTGTGACCGCCGTGTACACTGCCGGCGTGGCGAGTGTCGCGGTGCCGCCGACCACCGCCGGCAGCGTCGCGACCCGACCAGTGGTCGCGGCCGCCACGAGTCCGGCACCCACCAGGAGTCCGACCGCGACCGCCAACAGCCGGGTGCGGTACGGTGGGATGGCTCCGCGACGGGCGGCGTACAGTGCGAGTGGCAACGCAAGCAGTGGCCCGCTCGCAGCGCCGTACCACGAGCCGACGACGGTGCCGGCGGCCGGCAGCCCGACCGCGAGCAGTCCGGCGACGGCGAGGGTCGGCCGTGCCGGCGGGCCGAGTGTCTCGTCGTAGCCGACCGCGTACGCCGCCGGCGGGACGGC
>P_A23_Liq_3_FmtDRAFT_1000068_pt1 | contig 20419 bp, 20 predicted proteins | sample PonA233FremontCA_FD_10237 | JGI IMG/M metagenome (IMG submission 10237)
GTGCTGGTGATATCGCTGGTAAACATGAGGTGCTCATGGCTGGTGGCGATGAAGTTCTTGAACTTACGCACCGGGCTGGCTCACGAGGTATCTTTGCAGCTGGTGCGTTGGATGCAGCGGTGTGGATTGCTGGACGATCTCCAGGGGAGTATGACTTCGATGCTGTCTTAGATGCTGGCACTGATACTACTGAATATAATGAGGATTCATAATGAGCATCGAATCTAATATCCATAATCTCTGGCAGCAATACAACACTGATGAGCTCACCGCAGAAACAGCTGATACAGCTACATATAATATACTTGACGAATTTTTGACGGCGATCGAATCTGGTGACATCCGAGCAGCCGAGCCAGCAGATGATACAGCCGGTCCTGAAGGATGGGTTGTGAACGAATGGGTCAAACAGGGAATTTTATTGAATTTCGGCTTACGAGAAACGCGTCCACGGGAGTATGGTGATGTTACCTACCATGATGTCCTCCCACTTCGTGAGACGCATGACCTTGGTGACCGGGGGACACGAAATACCCCTGATGGGACTGTCATTCGCCGGGGGGCGCATCTTGGCTCAGATTGTATTATGATGTCACCGTCATTCGTTAACGTCGGTGCGTATGTTGGAAATGGAACATTGATTGACTCGTGTAACACCGTTGGGTCATGTGCACAGATTGGATCGAATGTTAAACTCGGTGCAAATACCCTTATTGGGGGGGTTCTTGAACCGGTTGAAGATACTCCAGTAATTATTGAATCCGGTGCTGCGCTTGGTGCTGGCTGCCGTGTAACGTCTGGATTCCATGTCGGTGAGAATACGATTATTGGCGAGAACACGTTGTTATCGCCTCGAATACCCGTATATGATCTTGTCGATGAGACAGTCTACTATGGAAAGCTCCCTGCAAACCGACGTGCATTCACCCGATATGTTGAATCCTCACTTGGTGATCACGATCTGTTTGAATCAGGGGCATACAAACCAGCCGTCGTTGCAGTCGATATCGAAGCTGAGACACTTGATCAAACACGCCGTGAGGAGGCGTTACGTGAATGAGCACCATTGATACAGAACAAACCACGGATAATACTGACAGCGGTGCCCCTATCAGGCGACTTGCCGCATGGGACACTGATTCCCTTTGTAACCTTGCTGCAGAGTTCGAAACTCCACTGTATGTAATTGATGCTCAGAGGGTCCGTGAAAACTGTGCTCGACTTCTTGATGCGTTTCCAGCAGCAACAATCCGATATGCAATCAAGGCACACAGCGGACAAGCAGTCCTCAAAGTAATTCGTGATGCGGGGATTGATGTCGAATGCGCCTCTGCTGGTGAGGTCAAAGCAGCACTCGCTGCTGGATTCAATGGAAATCGGATTCAATACACTGCTGTCAATCCACCGGCACGTGATCTTGATGCAATTATTAATTGGTGGCAAGAAAATAAGCAGCTAACAATTACTGTTGGTGCAGCCGATACAGTTGAGCGACTCCAAGAACGTGGCTTCGATGGTCGATTATGTATTCGCGTGAATCCAAATGTNGGTGCTGGTCATCATGAGAAGGTGACCACCGGTGCGAACGCGAAATTTGGTATTCCGTATGAACGTGTGAGTGAATTAGCTACACAGTGGGCAACAGAATTTGATCTTGTTGGGATCCACGCGCACGCTGGTAGTGGAATCAGCGGGGAAGACCTTTCTTCACACGAGGAACTTGTTCGTCGAATGGGAACCCTCGCACGGACAATCACCGAGTGTGCTGGATCGCTCGAATTTGTTGATGTTGGTGGGGGATTCGGCGTCCCATATCGAGCAAATGATCCACCACTTGATATTCACACCGTCGCTGAGAGAACACGAGATGCACTTGGAACAGTTGATGCTACGCTGGCAATTGAACCAGGTCGGTACGTCGTTGCTGATGCGGGTGTACTCTTGACACGTGTGAACACTATCAAAAGCGCACGCGAAACAACCGTTGTTGGTGTTGATGCCGGGATGACGACACTACTCCGTCCCGCAATGTATGACGCTTACCACGAAATTGAGAATATCTCAGCATCACCGACCACAGACTCGATGCCGGTGACTATCGCTGGTCCAATATGTGAATCGTCTGATATATTTGCTGAGGGTCGATCAATCTCAGCGCCAACGCGTGGTGATATTATTGCAATTGGGACTGCAGGAGCATATGGATATGAGATGGCAAGCACATACAATGCCCGACCACGACCAGCAGAGGTTATCTATGATGATAATACAGCAAAAGTCGCGCGTCGTCGTGAGACACGTGATGAGTTAGATGTACTTGAGACATCCTCAGACGAGCACTCGGTTTCATTATCGTCGGTGGTTTCACATTCTCATTCTTCAGTCGCACCTGAGTCGACTATGTCTTCATCTTCAACAGGAGATACACCTCCTGGTGGTGAATCACAGTGAGTGATGAGTCGGCATTAGTTACCGCTGTGAAGTATCACGGGACTGGTAATGATTTTATTATTGTCGACGACACTAAGGAGATTCCTAACCGTCGAGCATTTGCAAAAGTCCACTGCAGTCGGGATACAGGCGTCTGTCATGAGACAACTGATCGACGCGGTGCTGACGGTGTGTTATTCCTTACAATTAAGCAGCAACATACACCAATACAAGTGGTCATGACACTTATTCAGCCGGATGGGTCGACTGCGGCAATGTGTGGTAATGGTGCTCGAGTTGCGGCTGCATGGGCAGCTGAACAAACGGGAGCGACAGAGATGATGATTGAAACCCCTGCTGGCACCCGACATGCGACGCTTTCAGGGGATACTATCACGATTGAGATGGGAACACCAGTATTTACACCACGTTGTGTTCCACTTACCACCGATCGTGATACCGCTCTTATTGATGAACAGATTGGGTCGCTTTCAATCACCGCAGTAAACACAGGTGTTCCACATGCCGTTGGGATGGTTGATGATATTGACTCCATCTCATTGAATGATATCGCACCTCCAATCAGGCATGCCGATACGTTTCCAGCCGGTGTCAATGTGACACTTGCGGAACTGACTGGTGCTACTCAATTTCGACAACGGACATATGAACGTGGTGTTGAGGATGAAACACGTTCTTGTGGGACGGGGGCAGTCGCTATCGCTGCTGTTGCCTGTAGAATTGGAATTATTGATACAGACACTCCAATAACGGTTAGACCACCAGGTGGTGCACTTCGCGTCACTGTCGCCTCTGATCAATCAACAACGCTCACTGGGTCAGTGGAACGTGAATTCCAAACAGAACTTACAGTCATTACTGAGTCATCACCACGTTCAACAGCACCCACAATGCCACAAGCAAAATCTTCTGATTCAGGTTTCTCCTCGGAGCATAACAATACCACAGAATCCTCACCAAGCCCATCTCAAGACGATGTCACTCGATAATAGCCACTCTTTTGACCCAATTGAGTTCCTTAAGCGAGCAGTCGCCTGCCCATCGAATGATAGTGTTGAGAAAATGCGTGAACTGCTTGTCGGGACACTTCAGCAGTATGATATCGATGTGCATGTTGATTCGGCTGGGAATACGATTGCGACCCGAGGAATAAAACGCGATTCAACTACAAACGATTGTGCCAACTCGAACAACTCAGAATCGACTCGTGAGACGCATCTTGTATTTAATACACATATTGACACCGTTTCACCGCATATCCCACTTGATCAAAGCCGGTCGTCTCGGTCAGTTTCATCTAACACAGACACTCACCCTAGGTCTCAAAACGCAGCGACGACCTCAGGAGATACTGTAACGGACAAAAAGTCACGTTCGGCCGAGTCGATGGTAGCTAATTCATCTACTGAAAGCGCTAATGAACCCGCTCGAATCCATGGTCGGGGCGCATGCGATGCTAAAGGTCCACTAGCAGCGATGCTCGCTGCGTTTCTACGCGTCGATGTATCCTCGAAAGCAACTATTACACTGGCTGTGACGCCGGATGAAGAGGTCCTCTCTACTGGTGCTGCTGCACTTGATCTCGACGCTGATATGTATATTGTTGGTGAACCAACCGGGCTCGATGTATGCACAGCAGCAAAAGGGAGATTTCAGGGAACCTTGACACTCACTGGCACTGCCGCACACGCTGCAGCGCCAACGAGTGGTGTGAACGCTATTGCAGCACTTGAGGATGCGCTCAAAGCAATCCGGACATACGATACAGATCAACCCAACGCCATACATCCACAATTAGGGAAGCCAACAGTAGTTCCGACGACAGTTGATGGTGGGACAGCAACCAATCAAGTGCCAGCGACCTGCCGTGTTGTTCTTGACCGCCGAAGTGTTCCCCCCGAAACGGCTGACACATTTCAAGATAAACTCACGACCGCTGTTAATACCGCAGTTTCTGAGGATGTTGGCGTCGACTTTTCACTGACAGATCGTCCCACTCCATTTCTAGAGGCATTCGCAACCAACCCAGATCATAAACTCGTCACGACGCTCATCGATGCAACAAAACAAACTGGAGAGTCAGCGCAACAACGATGTTTCACCGCAGCGACAGAGGCATCATATTTTTCGCCTGCACCTGTCGTTGTCTTCGGTCCTGGTGTTCTTGCTGATGACACTGGGGCGGTCGCACACGCTGACCGCGAGTACGTCACCGTTAGTTCGGTTATCAGCGCAGCGCGTGCACTTACCGATGCAACCCAACAACTTATTTAATGACAATCACTTTATGATANGATGTCTTTGATAACGGTCAGATAGTGTGTGAAGCTTGTTCAGTTATATTAAGAAACGTAATTACCATGCACATATAATATATTTCTACATCTATGTATGAGGCGGTTTATGTGTATCCTGATAGCAAAAGCACAGTCACTCGGTGTGCACATACCGCTGATCGATACGGTTATGATGGAATTATCACCCGTGCTATTGACGCTGAGCCGGACTTCGATCAAATTCGCACAGCCATGGATAATGGACTTAGCACCGACTCAAATACACATACGACTTCGACCCCTAACTCAGAGCCGAGATCTGAGTCGGATGAGCAATCAAACATAGATACAATTACCTCTGGATTACAATCCTCTGATACCCACTCAAGATTATCAACGCCTGACATCGTTAATGGCGTCGAGATTGTCAGATCCGACCCGCAACACGCAAGCGGAGTTCTTGGAAACGAACGCTCCCAACGAACGATTGTGGCTATCCGGGGTGGGACGGATGTATTAAATAGATTTGCCGCTGAACAGCCGCGTGTCGACGTACTTACCAAGCCATTTATTGGATCAAATAAATCTCGCACCGGCGATATCAATCATGTTTTGATCAAAGCTGCTGTGCGGAATGAGGTTGCAATCGAATTGAATCTTGGACCTGCTATTCGAGCGGAGGGTGGGCGTCGGATTAAACATATCCAGCGACTCAACAAATTAAAGGGTCTTATTGATCATTATGATGCACCATACGTTGTCAGCGCCACTCCAAATTCACATCTTGAATTCCGCACGCCACAAGAACTTGCCGCAGTTGGTGCTGAGATTGGCCTTGGTGAGACATGGGTTTATGATGGATTCACCGCGTGGGATGAGATCATTACGCGAAACCGACACCGACGCTCCGAGTCGTTCATAGCCCCAGGGGTTGAATATGGTCGACATGAAAAAAACGATTGATGAGCATGCGGAACGATTTTCTGAGGCGGCATCAACGTACGATGATGAGCAGGACTCAGAGCCATACCGCATGTGTGCACAACAGGTTATCAATCACGCTGCATCGACATCATGTGACACTGTGCTTGATATTGGGACTGGAACAGGGGCAATTGCATTTGAACTTACATCAGCAGCAGATCGTGTCATTGGTCGCGATATTAGCACAGGGATGCTTGACCAGGCACGAATGAAGGCAGACATAGAGAATATTGAAAATATTAGCTTCGCTGAGGGTCGATTCCGTGATCCAAATGTTGACTCTGATATCACTGTTGACATTGTTACCTCAAATTTTGCGATGCACCATCTCTCAGATGATGAGAAATGTAATGCGATTACAGTTATTTCAGCGCTTGAGCCTGATCGATTCATTCTGGGCGATGTGATGCTCTTTGGAGCAGCTAATCCCGACGAATCATTTTATGATCCATCTGTTGATGATCCAGCGACGGTTGGGATACTTGTTGATGCACTGACCGATGCTGGGTTTGTAATTAGCGAAGTCGAATTTGTACATGAGCAGGTTGGTGTTCTTGTTGCTGAACAATGACGAGAACTCGGTTATTGCCCCTGTTTTAATGAGCTCAACCGATCTGGTCGTATCATCTTTACTGATATTGATATTGACATTATTATTCACATGAAACATCTTCCAAAACATCTCCGCCCACGATGGCGCTATCTGGCCGTTGCGATTGAATCGTGGCCACACGCAAGTATCGATCGAGAGACATTCCAGCGTGAATTATGGTATGCAGCACAGAATCTCTATGGTGATACACAAAGTGCACACACCGACCTTGCAGTGTTTAACTTCGAGTTTTCAGATGGTCGTGGAGAGACAATCATCCGAACGCGCCGTGGTACTGAATCCCATGCACGCACAGCAGTTGCATGCATTGATGAGATTGATGACTATGCCGTCGGAATTCGCATTTTGGGCATTTCAGGGACCGTCCGAGCCTGTGAGGAAAGGTATTTTAATGCGTGGACCGGAAATAAAAAAGAGAGCAACGTCGCATTCGAGAACGAATCTCGACCTGCCGTCATTCGCGAGGTATGCGTTGATATTGCAACAGGCAATATAAACGCCACCGGTAACACTGATACTGGCGCTGACAGCAGTCGCAATATAAATACGTTCACGGGGGCGACGAGACTCGACTTCGAGTGATACTATGCAGGGACAAGCCCAACAGCAGGCATACGACCGTGGAATCACAATCTTCTCACCTGATGGTCGTCTCTATCAAGTCGAATACGCACGTGAAGCGGTCAAACGTGGAACAGCAAGTGTTGGTATTCGAACACCTGACGGCATTGTGCTCGCCGCTGATAAGCGTTCACGCTCGCCGCTCATGGAACCGACGAGTGTTGAGAAAATACATAAAACCGATGATCATGTCGGCATCGCGTCTGCCGGTCATGTTGCTGATGCTCGCCAACTTATTGACTTTGCCCGTCGACAGGCACAAGTTAATCGTCTCCGGTACGGCGAGCCCGTTGGTATTGAAACACTGACAAAAAACGTCACAGATAATATTCAGCAATATACACAAGTTGGCGGAGCGCGCCCATTCGGGGTTGCACTACTCATCGGTGGTATTGAGGATGGTTCTCCCCGACTTTATGAAACAGATCCATCTGGAACTCCATATGAATGGAAGGCTGTCTCAATTGGCGCTGATCGTAGTGATCTTCAAGAACATCTTGAGGAAAATTACACTGAGGAACTGAGCCTTGACGAAGGGGTTGGACTTGCGCTTCGCACGATTGCAATCTCAAATGACGATGAACTAACCGCCGCTGGGGTTGATGTTGCGACTGTTGCGAGTGATACTGAAGAATTCATTGAATTAACAAACGATGAAATCTCAGCCTATATCGCCGATAATGATCTTGAACCGGCTGAAGAGACAGACAGCGAGTAAGCACGTAGCTGCCAATATTGATATTCGTATTCTTGATTCTTAATGCTTAATGATTAATATAGTGGGTTAATAATGAAATCTACCGAGATAGCAGTCAGAGTGCCCCAGGGCTTTGATCTGACCCCGAAGCAGTTCACATTTCAGTGATATCCATGGATTCACTGTAACTATTTGTTGTCTGATAGTAATTAGTGCAAGTCTTTACCGGCGCGATTATGCGTGTCAGTAATAGAAGTCGCTGAAACCGCGTCATCCGATACCGCCGGTGAAATCATTCGAAGTAATCAGTATGAGACAGTGATAGGATACCTCAAAATATCAATACTGATATTCCTCACTCCAGCAATATTGTCAAGTGATTATTCATCATACGCCAGATTCATTAACCATTGTGAGAAGGCATCACTGTTTGCGTTGACTTCCTCCTCACCAATAAATGGTGAGAGCATATCGCCTGCCATCAGCATTGAGAACTCAAGTTCGCGAGCGGCTGGCTCAAGATGATATGTATTATGCCCATTGTAAACGGTCTCTTCGCGTTCGATAAATCCTAATGTGGCGAGTCGATCTGCGATTCGACTTCCTTTTCGTGATGAAATATCAAGCTCTTTCCAGAAATCGCTCTGGTGAATGCCGTTTGTCTCTCGAATAAGTTCAAGTCCCTTGAGTTCATCCTTTGAAAGATCTGCCTCAGCAGGCTCAACACTCATGATTGATTTATTCACTGCAACTCTGTTAAACCTAACGAGCGTAGATACAGTCCTAATATTGGGTAAACAGATTAAGACGAAGCAATCGAAGCTCTCAGGTTGACTGCGCACAAGAATTCAGATATGAGTGATATCATCAGATGTCAGTCCTGTAATAGTGTAGTCGAATATGACTCGGATACTTACTGGGCAAGTTGCTCAGAATGTGGATGGCGAACACCGATTAGTGCTGGCGCGTGCTAACTATATCAGTTGTTGATACTGTCATTTCTTCATTCGTAATGGAATAGCATATGAAGTATCAAAACTAGATCTGGGACATGCCGAAGTGACGCCTGTGGAGACTAGAATCATCATTGAGTGGACTCAATGAGAGTCCGTTGCTGCGAGTTTTCTCAGTGAGCCAGGAAGCCTCGGGACTTGATTCTGAGGTGATTCACCCTACCCCTACCAGTGATCCGATGTACCTCCAGTATCACGGTGTCCTATGTTTATGTCCCGTATGAAGAGTTTTTTCAACGTGTTCAAACATCGTCGTACATGGCGGACCATCAGCGTAGTGATATGTACCTTTTTTATCAGCACGTAGTGTGATTAATGATCCAGAGACAGTCCCAAACGACTGTGATTCATTATGTATGCAAACTCCAAACTTATGATTACTAAGCATATCCGCAGCCCGATTTCGCCACTTAGTGGCAGTGGCTGCCGTATGGGCATATTCGCTCAACTGATTATGAATTCGCTGTGCATTGTTTGTTTGTGCTGCTACAACTCCTGAATCACGATCCGTATCCTCAGGGTTCATATATCTGTTATTTCTCCCGACATTGACAACGATATGGACCCCCGGATCAATCTGAGTTATATTTAATGCGCCGTCCCACTCAAACGTCATCGCCATTGAATCACGGTCGTCATTCCAGCCAACATCAGCAATAAGAAGATTGAATCCATCATATGTATGTTCATTAATAGCATCCCTAACGGCTGCTTTCGGATTAGTTGGACCACGTTCAGTAAGTAACTCAGTGACGAGTTGTCCTCGAGACCGACGGTCATTATCGGTCATTTCATTGTTATCATCAGTATGCGACGGTACTGATGTCCACCGGTTGGTAAGCCCAACGAATCGACCAGCAGCATTATACCCTATCCATGTTCCTCCAGCACGACAATCCTGGGGTGCTACTATCGCTGGATGATGAGTATCATTTGTGATTGATGGAGGATCTGATGGTCGGTCATACGATTCATCACGATTCGCAGCAACAACTAGTGGTGCGTCTGTGAACATGCGCCATGCGAACGTCAGCGTACACACATTCATTGATATGATAGCTTCGGTAATAATGGTCGCGCTATCTTATAATCGATATGAGTGTGATAGACATCTCGACAATATTATTTACGTCAGCGAGTCCAGTTATGATATCCTCTCAGCGGTAAACGGCGGAGCTTCCCACACGCGGAAACCTGTTAGGTCGGAAAATTTATGCTTTGAGATGGAATGCTGGCCATGCTACGCTACCGTTACTAGTATTCATCGTCGAGACACATGGCGATTCAGTGTTATCGTGTGCTTTCTACATCCTGTTCGCCTGATGCATAGGTGGCTTCCACAATCAAAAGACAATCCCAATACTATCTCGATAGAAAAGGCAGGGAGACCGCTTCGGCTAGCACTTTTGAGCTACAGATTGACGAAGATATCAGATACGATTCTATTAAATCCAGCTGACGTCTCAGTTCGTGAGTAATTCTATTGTATAATAATGTCTGATTTTGGAGTGTCAAACCCATTTTTACCGATCGAGGGGTGTCAAATAGAGATAACACAGTCATCGGTTTTTATCTGGAGGAAATCCACACAGTTAAGATATATACGACACATATAGAGAGATATTGTTCGTATAACCACCTGGAGGACAACACTTAAATCTCGTCCAGACGAGTTAACAGGTGACATGATAGATAGACTTGAAAAAGAAGTAGATATGCTGGAACGTCACTTGCAGGTTCTTAGGATGGTTATCGACAGCGAGCCCATCGGCATCGTTAAGATGTCGAACGAAACCGGCTATCCACATCATAAGGTTCGATATTCTCTGCGTGTTCTTGAAGAAGAAAGTCTCATAGAACCGTCTAGTCAAGGTGCAATTACGACTGAGCAGACTCATGAGTTTGTTGATGAACTCGATGAAAAACTTAATCATATTGTCGGAAAGCTCGATGAGATGAAAATTGAGGAGACGGTCGAGGTCGAAGGATAACGTTCTCTTGAAACTGCGTGATAACTCTGCTCTGGTAGTCTAAAGCGACGTATTTATATCGATATACTAAATTTTATGAATAGACTATCTCTGGTTATTTGACGTCTTCATATTTTTATCATTAATTCAATACTTCACATCGGCTCCTGTCACATCGTATATCTGGTCCATTACATCATCACGTGCGGATTTCCAGCTATCAAGCGCCTCCGGACGACTTGGGTATCGCTCATACTGCCCCATGAGATCATCCGCAAGATTCTTTGTTCGATAAAAGTTCAGAATCTGCCCCCAATGACCATACGAGTTCTTGATAGTTTTGAGAATCAACAACGGACTAAACGACGTTGTTCCCGAGTATAGGGCTTCAGCCAATTTCTCACCAGGAAGTGATGCTAAAAGTCCCATGAGGTCATCAACATCAATCGCGGTTGAAAGCACATTATATACATCTAATCCGGCAAACCGGGTTCCGAAGTCTCCCATCACACGCTCATTATATTCCCATAGTGATGCTTCGCTCACATCACCCTCAGAAATAGCTGTAACTGCTTGCTGTCCAGCATACATTCCAGCAAAAGCTGCCCCAGCGATCCCACCACCTGTCGTTGGATTTACATGCCCAGCAGCGTCGCCAGCAGCGATGAATCCAGGGGCAACAGCAGAATCGTACGGACGACGGGTTGGGAGTGAAGCACCGAGTTTATCTTTGACAGTCGCATTATTAAATTCTGAGCGTTTTCTAAGATCGCGTGCAAGGTCATCAACCAGATTCATTGGCTCCTCGCTCATCTGGAATCCAAGCCCAGCATTGATTGTTGTTTCAGTCCGCGGGAAATACCATAGATAACCAGCCGCTCGCTCGGTTGGCTTGAATACCAATGCATCGTCCCACTCAACAGGCTCTTCAACCTCAACAATCTCACGATATGCCGAACAAAACTGTGAGTATGAGACATTCGTATCAAATGTTGTATTACTGAAATCAGCTTTATCTTGCAGGATAGACAGTGCACCTGCTCCATCAATCACAATATCAGCGTTGTACTCAATGACATGATTGTCGTTTGTTGCTTTCACACCAACAACGGTCCCACTATCATTCTGCACTACATCCTGTACAACAGTATTGTACTGAAACGTTGTCCCAGCCCTTTCTGCGCCTTCGATTAGTCGATTACCATATTCAAGACGATCAATAACAGCAAGTTCACCCGGAACGGGGATTTCAAGCACTGTCTCCTCTTGTGGGATTTCAAATCGACCGTGATCAACACCTGTGTTGGTGAACGCTGAATCAAGTTGTGATTTTGGGATTGCCTCAGGGAACTTATCTGCACCCTTTAATGCGTCACCACAGGCAATGTGACCTGCCTCTGCAGCAGTCTTTCGCTCGAGAATAATGACATCAAGTCCGGCATCAGCAGCTGTCGCTGCAGCATAGCATCCGGCTGTCCCTGCACCGACAATGACGATGTCATGCTCCTGTGAAGCACTCATACCTGTTCGTCTCATGTCCGCAGTCAAAACTCTTTGTTGTTATAGGCTGAACAGGCGCAATCCAACGCCGTTTACATCGTGGATACGCGCCGTCGGACGGGGACGGGGATTTTTCGAGCTTTTCCTCGACAGTATTATGTATTGATATATCGGGACGCTGGCTACGATCTTAGTGCGGCCGCATGCCCGAAAATTGGCAGTTCGCGTGTGAGTATCCACCGAAACTGGAAACAAGATATGCCCTTCAGGGAATCAAATAACAGGCGACAAGCAATCATCAATATAAGTAACTCCGAGTCTGGTGAACCCGAGTGCCGACTACCGACCACCGCTCCCGTAGCAAAAATAACATGTGAACGTGTTCTTGGGTGAGGATAGGAGTACGAGGGCTGAGATGTGGCACTCTGAAGAGGTTGCCCCTTTCCCGGTTGCATACCAATTTGCACGGTGTGTGAGCTTGGCAGTTTGTGAAACTGCACCTGAAATCCCCAACTCAGCGGTGCGGTACCGTGGCAGTCCGGCGTCTTCAAGCCAGGAGGATGTCAATCAGGCACTCACCTCGCCTAATTAATCATATATCCGATTATATTCCCTATTTTTCTTATCGCGCAGTAATATGTCAGAACATCAATGTGATGCTTTTCCATTCAATTAGCTAGCTATCCGGAGATCATTTTGATTGTATGGATTCATACGATAATCAACAGTTATCTTAAACATATCAGTGACAATCATCAACCTACTAATACCTTCATTCTGAATAGTAGCTTTGAGTTCTCACCGGTATAGAAGGTGGATACGAGATGTCTCAGTTCACTTTCAACAGTCATTCGGGTTGACTATCAACAGTATCAGTCGTATCCACTGCATTAACCGCAGCTGATACGGTTGTTATTGCATTTTGGGTAAGCGAGTCAATCGTTTCCGGCGTGGCTTCAGCGTACACGCGAACGTATGGCTCCGTTCCTGACGGTCGGATAAGCGTCCACGCATTGTCTGGAAACGTAGCGCGGATGCCGTGCTCTGTTTCAATTTCTGCATCAGGGAACTCCTCGGCTGCTGTCTGTTTTAGATATTCCATCACCGCTGATTTCTTTTCATCAGGACATTCGAGGCTTTCCTTGCGATATGGACGTTCACGAATCGGTCCTCGAAGTGTTGGAAGTCCATCTTCTGCAATGAGCCGCGTCAATACCGCTGCAGAAGCAATAGCGTCAATCCATCCGCCGAGCGCTGGGTGTGAATGCTTCCATGGCTCACCCGCGAAGACAACATCTCCACCTGCTATTTCAGCATCTCTGATGCCTTCATGTAATGATCCTAACTGAACGCGCTCAATTCGACCATCTGCTGCCTGAACATGTTCGTCGATTCGGGCTGAGGCGTTCGGGGTCGTGACGACCACTGGATCTGCCACATCGCTTACATTAACGAGATGTGCTGCAAGGATTGCAAGAACAGTATCTTCGTGTACAACTGCCCCATCTCGATCAACGATAACAAGACGATCGGCATCACCATCATGCCCAATACCAAAATCAAACTGTCCATTCTCTACGATTGTCCGGAGGTCTGTGAGTGATTCTGCCGTTGGCTTTGACTCTCGTCCTGGAAAGTGCCCATCAATAGCGCCATTGAGCGTCACTACCTCTGCGCCCATTCGATCAAGAATCGGCGGTGTTGCAAGTGCTCCAACACCGTTTCCACAGTCTACAGCTATTGTAAGCTCTGCTGGTGTCTTCCCGTACCTATTTGCATATGTCAGCACCGTATCCCGATATCCTGAGATGATCTCTGCATGAGCGGTTGTTCCCCATGTCTGCCATGAAACTGGCGTGTTCTCAGCAGTCACACGTGACTCGATTATTTTTTCACGATCTCGAGTGTATTCTGTTCCCTGTCTAAAAAGCTTGATTCCGTTATCGGCTGGTGGATTATGTGATGCGGTGAGCATTACCCCATATTGTCCTTTTGAGGCGTATGCCAACGCTGGTGTTGGAACAACACCCACACGGGTCACATCGACGCCAGCCGCGAGCACCCCAGACTCAACAGCAGCAGCAAGTCCTGGTCCACTCGTCCGCCCATCACGCCCGATAACGACCTCAGCATCCTCCGCTGCAGCATCTACCCCAAGCGCGCGCCCAATCTCTAGTGCCAATGATGGTGTGACCGTCGTTGTTACATCACCACGGATCCCGGCAGTTCCAAATAAACCCATATTAATTATTCATTAGCCTATCAGTTATTCAACCCACGCTTCCACGGTGACTATTCGGGTCAGACATATGTATACAGGCAGTTACTTTGACTATTTATAACCCAGTTGAGCGACAGAATAATCTGGTTGCTCACAGTGTATTCATATCATGAGCGAAACTCGAACACGGGCACATGTGTTTGTCTCTGGAACTGTCCAAGGAGTCTTTTATCGTGCATCTACTCGCGATGCGGCTCGTGAACGCGGCGTCAGAGGGTGGGTGCGAAATCTTGATGATGGTCGTGTTGAAGCAGTCTTTGAAGGACCTGAGTCTGCAGTTGATTCTCTTATTGAGTGGTGTCACACTGGAAGCCCTGATGCAAGTGTTTCTGATGTCTCTGTGTCATATACAGAGCCTGAAGGAATTGATGGCTTTCATATCCGGCGATAGATCAGATCAAAAAAATAACATATCATTCGATTATATGCTGAGCAGGCGCAATACCACGGCCTTTAGTGCTCCTGAGAACTTATTGAGGAGTTCAATTCAAAATATTGTCATAGAGCAGCTGCTGATACCGTTGCATAGGACCGATGGTTCAAAATGTTTCATGGAGTACTACACGCGGAGGAGGATGTCAACTGTGCGGTCAATTATCTTTAATCAGCGAGAGAATCCCACCGTTCACGGCGGGCATGGGTGTCACTACAAACACATGCGTCTTTTATACTACTCCCATGATGTGTCGATAATATCGAGTTCACTCAATGTATCGAGGGTTATCCACGCTTCAACATAATCTCGCATCTCAATCATTGGGTCATGCTCATACTCATCAATGGTCTCACGAGCCTCTGTAATTAGCCGCGATTCGAGGGTTGTCTGATCTGGTTCATCTTTCGTCCCAGCAAGGAGTGCCTCGAAATCTTCTCGAATATTGAATGATGCACGAGCAACATTGCATCGACCAAGTGGATTCATTTTCATCTCAGTTACAAGCTCAATAATGAGTTTCCAATCATCCGCGCAGAAATGCACTGATACAGTTCCAACAATATCGCGCCAAGCGACGGACCCGGCATTTTGCATCAACATAATTGAACGTGGTGGAATATCAACTCGCACGGCTGTATTGGGGTTATCACATAAACAACATGGCTGTGTTGTCCGACCGGTGTACATAGGTTATATACACAATTGAACGATATCTGTTTCTCGTTATATAATTATTATCGGGATATTTAACCTCGCGTCTCTCCGCCCTGTTGATATGAAAGCAACTGCACGTGCCCACCCAATACAGGGACTGATTAAATATCATGGAATGCGAGACAGTGACAAACGCTATCCCTACCATGACAGTATTAGTGTTTGTACAGCACCAAGTGCAACAACAACGACTGTTGAATTCCAATCTGATGCTTCTGGGGACGTGTATATAATAGATAACGAACGTGTTGACGGGCGAGCAGCAGAACGGATTGATGCTGTTGTAGAGCATGTCCGTGAGCGAACTGGAATTCGGGACCCCGTCCGATTGGTCTCAACAAATTCATTTCCCTCAAATATTGGGTTTGGGTCCTCTTCATCCGGATTTGCCGCGGCAGCAATGGCACTTGTGACCGCTGCTGGAGAAGAACTTACGCATCCAGAAATTTCAACAATCGCTCGGCGAGGATCATCGTCTGCTGCCCGTGCCGTGACCGGCGCATTTTCACAATTATACTCTGGAATGAACGATACCGATTGTCATGCTGAACGGATTGAGACCGATCTTGATGCGACCGTTCGAACGGTTGCAGCGCACGTTCCTGCATATAAAGAGACGGAGGAGGCACATCGTGAGGCCGCACAGAGTCATATGTTTGATGCGCGTTTAGCACACGTCCATCATCAAATTGATGCGATGCGTGATGCACTGTATAATGCTGATTTCGATCGGATATTCGAATTGGCTGAGCATGACTCGCTATCATTGACAGCAGCAACGATGACTGGTCCTGCTGGCTGGGTCTATTGGCAGCCACAAACGATTGCAGTGTTCAATACTGTCCGCGAACTCCGTGAGCGTGAGTCAATCCCGGTTTATTTCTCAACTGACACCGGTGCGAGTGTCTATGTGAATACAACCGCCGCACACGTAGATACTGTTGAATCTGCAATTTCCGATATTGGTATTGATACCGATATCTGGACTGTCGGTGGACCAGCAACGGTGCTCTCTGCAAGTGATTCGTTATTTTAATCCGTCGGGATATGCCGCTTGAGGACATCGCATCAATATGAACGTCACCGTTTTCGGCGCCGGATATGCCGGTGTGACACTTGCTCAGCAGCTTGAATCATCACTTTGTTCAGATATCGAATTGACCGTTATCGATGATTCTGACACGCATCTGCTCAAACATGAGGTTCATCGTGTTATCCGCCGCCCTCGTGTTGCAGATATTATCGAGGTTCCACTTACTACTCTTTTTGACCGCGCGACTGTCCAAACGGCTCACATTCAGGACATTGATATTGAGACACAAACAGCACAGCTCAACACTGGGACGACACACGAGTATGATTACGGCGCGATTTGCCTTGGCTCTGTTACTGCCGATTATGACATTCCAGGTGTTGCAGAACATGGACTTCCATTGAATACAACTGCAGATGCATTAGCAATCCGCACTGCCTTATTTGAAGCCGCAGGTGTCATGTCTACTGCTGATTCCTCCGCAGAGACATCGAATCTCCGCCAGCAGTCACCCTCTGATATCAACATTAACCCACAACAACATGATGCAGTACCCACGAACGATACGAGCCCTGTCGACATCGTTGTTGGTGGGGCAGGGTTATCAGGTATACAGACTGCTGGTGAGCTTGCAGCATTAGCCAACGAAGCCGGTATTCAAACGAATATCACGCTTATTGAGCAGCAGCCGACTGTCGCCCCAAACTTTCCTGAGAACTTCCAAAATGCTGTTAGTGATGCACTCAGTGATAACGGTGTGAGAACATCAACAGCAACGATAGTTGAGCGTGCATGCGAGAATATCGTCAAGACCGACACTGGTGCATTTGACGCTGACATATTTGTCTGGACCGGTGGTATTCGCGGCACTGATGCGATGGATAAGAATCGACCAACGGTCCAGAGTGACCTTCGCGCTGGGACACGGACATTCATCGTTGGCGATGCTGGTCGCGGAATTGATGCTGACGGTGAGTCGATACCAGCCTCAGCGGCGGCGGCTCTTCGGGAGGCTCGCACTGTTGCAGACAATCTCTCTCAACTCGTTGAATATGATATCAACGGTGGCGGTGGATTTGAACCGCGTCTAGATCCGTATCGATTTGAAGTTCCAGGATGGATTGTCACCATCGGTGATGATACAGTTGCACAATTGGGTCCTGAGGTACTCACTGGCTCTGCGGCAAAAGCAATGAAGGCGTCTGTCGGCGCTGGTCATCTTAGCTCAGTTGGTGCTCTCACTCAGGCTGCAGAGCTTGTTGATGCTGAAATTCGATCTTCAGAATAAAAGACTCTGATCTTATTGTACTCGCATATCTGTCAGCTGATGAACTATCGACCTCGTTTGTTTCACTAATTTAAATGATTGTTTCGAAGCGTTAATATTCTTACTCCCGCATAAAACAATGTCAGTATGCGCCTTGCACTAATCGCTCATGATGAGAAGAAGCCCGATATGATTGAATTCGCTCGTAATCGCCAAGATGATCTTAAGAGGTTTGAGTTGATGGCAACCGGAACAACTGGCAAACGACTCAAAGAGGCTACAGGACTTCCGATTGAGCGCAAACAGTCAGGTCCGATTGGCGGTGATATGCAGATCGGCTCTGAGATTGCAAGTGGCACCTGCAGTGGCGTTATATTCCTTAGAGATCCACTGACTGCACAACCGCACGAGCCAGATATCACTGCACTCCTTCGGCTATGCGATGTTCATGATGTCCCACTTGCAACAAATCTTGCGAGCGCAGACGCTGTTCTTGATGAGCTCTGTGCTGTCCTCACCGGCGAGAGTGAACTTGAACAGGCAGATGAGGCTGGTTTTGAGATTGAATCTGAGACGACTGACAGCGTTTGATGTCAACACCCAAACGATCCGCAAAATATGCAATCATAGTATATGATTATGACTGCAGATCAAGTGAGTTCGACATCCTCCGGCAGCTGAAAACGCGGGTATTATTCTTGCATTCTATAATATAATTGATATTCTCCTCCGCGTAAACGTGGAGGAATCCTGAGCGTAAGCATTGGAGATTTCAGGTTTGCAGTTCCACCGAACGGCACGGTGAGAATCCGTGTGGGGTTCACGGACTGTGGCGAGTCGAGTGGGACTGCTGGGAGTGACACATCTCAGCCCCCGGTACTCCTGTCCTCCATCGTGTTCGGACTCCCGGAGTTGGTTNTGCCTCGGGGAGTGCGGCAGATTTCGACGGATTCGGAGTTACTTTCTGCGGTGTTTGCAAGCAGTCGGGCACTGCAACTGCATCTGCATCGGTTCAGTATGTTATATGAACCGACCGTTCACCTGACTGGTTCCGATTACTGTCTGAGTGTTTGGGGCGGACAGGCCGCCATCGTCGGAGTGACCGGAATCGCCCTGCCCTGTTCCCGATCTGATTCCTATCTATAGATAGGCTTGCCTATCAATTCAAGCTCCGGAGTCCCAAACCTCAGCGTGGCTATTGCAGGGTAGATTTCCTCTGGGGTGTCGGATTCATCCTGTGGCTGAACCCGCAGGTGTTCTGCTTGACCCTGTATACTAAACTACCCTTATTGACTTTGATAAGGAAAGCGCACAGTTGAGGGTTACACACTCAAAACCGTATTACACAATCACGAGTTGATGCCCCTCTCAGCGTCCCATATGAAAGTGTGCTTTTGAGAATAAAGGAAGCACATGATGTAGAGGCTCATCGTCTCATCTCAGTCCTATCGTTGGAAGAGATCAATCTGCTTGGATTGTGACTGATAATTCTAGTGTGAGCTTAGCACCTGTTGTTAACGCATCAATCATGTCCCGATCAATATCTGCAGCGGCGGTATCACCGTCAACAAGCACTGTTCGGTCGTCGGTATATGTGCTTGTGCGGGCGACATGGCTCCGATTATTATCAAAACTCAACTGTGGGCTCCCAGATCCAGTTATTTTCTCAGTATGTGTTCCGACTGCCTCAGATTCAACCGTAATCGTTGCTGTTATGATTGCACTTGGGCTTTGACAAGCCTGAATAAATTCAGTGTCAAAATCGGAGGGGACTCGATCTGCGTCAATAGCAAGAATGCAATCACCAGCGGGTGTGAGCCAATCATCACTTGTCACTTCAAGCGTGCTTGCGTGCCTCGCAGAAACATTGGTATGACCCTGTGCGTGAATGACCTCTGAGAACTCTTTTGTCTCAGTTGAGTGATTCTTATTCTCCGATTCGATAGACATTGAATGTACTGTGTGACCCAATATATTTAGCAGTTTTTAGACGCTGAGACCCCATCCTCAAGCAACAACGCAACAAAGCGAAGCGCAGGATAGCGGGGATACAGCGTCCTCATCATCTCAAATACTGTCCTGTTGCAATCCCACAGCCCCACGAACAATACGGTTAGTCTAATACAATGTCTCTGATGTAGCGACAGATAGACACGAAAACGAAGCCCACGAAGACACCGAAGATAAGATTAAAGCCACTGGTACCAGTGTTCACGTTCACGCCCCGAAGAACTGGTGCGGTGCGGACATGAACATCGTCCAATCGTGTCCTGCGTGTGGTTCTAGATAGAGGTGCAAACGCGCCAATCAACATTTTTCTCGTGGTTTCGAAAAGCGAGGACTGCGAGAGTCCGAAGCCACGACGCCTGTGGAGACTGCGCTGCCTCTGTTCACAATCACTGGCGCATCAACGTCTGTGGATGGAACATACATTGTGAAGTACCTCGGGGTCAAGCCCCGAAGCTTCACCGTTTGGGGTCTGCACAGCACCCGCAGGCGAATTTAATTCCCTCCGACCTTCCCCGTGAGGGGTCGGCTGGAATTAACACCCGAACTCCGCGAG
>P_A23_Liq_3_FmtDRAFT_1000070_pt1 | contig 20238 bp, 22 predicted proteins | sample PonA233FremontCA_FD_10237 | JGI IMG/M metagenome (IMG submission 10237)
ATGATCGTCTCCGGGTTCATCGAGCCGATCACGGAGGAACTGCCGATCGAGTACGCCGTCGAGCTGAACCGCCTCGTCGAACTCGAGATGGAGGGCTCGCTCGGATAACATGAGCACGCAAGCAATCGAGAGCCTCTCGGAGGACACGGTACGACGCATCGCCGACGAACGCGACGAGCCCGAGTGGCTCTTGGAGACCCGTCTGAACGCGCTGGCCGCGCTGGAGACCGCGGAGCTGCCCGACGTCATCCAGACGCCGGGCCGCCGCTGGACCGACCTCGAGGCGCTGGACTTCGAGTCGCTCGTCGACCCGCTGAACCAGGCGGACGAGACCGAGCGGACCGCGGGCGACGACGAGGTCGTCGTGCTGCCGTTCACCGAGGCGCTCGCCGAGTACGGCGACGTCATCGAGGCGAACTTCGGCTCCGTCCTCGACCCCGAACACAACTATCTCACGGCGCTTTCGGTCGCGCTGTTCACCACCGGTACGTTCGTCTACGTCCCCGAGGGCGTCGACGTCGAGGACGTGACGGTGCGCGCGGAGATGAACTCCCGTTCGCTGTTCAGCCAGACGCTCGTCGTCGCCGAGGAGTCGTCGTCGGTGACGATCCTCGAGTCGATCACGTCGGGCGACGCCGACGTGAGCGGCGACCGGTACTTCTCGAACCTCGTCGAGGTCGTCGCGGGCGAGAACTCGAACGTCCAGTTCGGCTCGCTCCAGAACCTCGACGACGACGCCTACACCTACTCGCTGAAGCGCGGCGTGACCGACACGTACGCGACGGTCGACTGGATCGAGAGCAACTTCGGCTCGAAGCTCACCCGCTCCGACATCGAAACCGAGCTCGAGGGCGACGGCTCCGAGAGCCAGATCGTCGGGACGTTCTTCGGCACGGACGACCAGCACTTCGACATCAACGCCCGCGTGTGGCACCAGGCGGAGCAGACGACCGCCGACCTCGTCACCCGCGGCGTGCTCGACGACGTGGCGCGCTCCGTCTACGAGGGCGTTCAGGACGTCGGCGAGGACGCGTGGAACACCTCCAGCTACCAGCGCGAAAACACGCTGATGCTGTCGGACGACGCCGAGGCCGACGCGTCGCCGAAGCTGATCATCCACAACCACGACACCGAGGCGTCCCACTCCGCGACGGTCGGACAGGTCGACGCCGAGGACCTGTTCTACCTCGAGAGCCGCTCGATCGACTCGCGGACGGCCCGGAACATGCTCGTCGAGGGCTTCTTCGTGCCCGTCCTAGAGGAAATCGCGGTCGACGAGTTCCGCGACGACGTCGAGGAGCTCGTCTTCGAGCGGCTCCAGTAAGCCGCCGGCGCCGAACGGATTTTTTCAGCCCCGCCCGGAGTCCCGGAGCGACCGGCGAGCGAGGGGAACCGCTTAAGACCGACGACGCCCGAGTTGTTCGTATGCGAACCCGCGTATCGTGCCGTCTCGGGTGGTCGCGGTGAGCGTGAGCCAGCGGGTCGCCTCCGACGACCAACTCGCGCGGCTGCTCCAGATCGGAATCGTGCTGGAGGAGGTCGTCGAAGCGCGAGCGCATCGCCACTACCAGCAGTTGGACGCCGAACTCGACGCGGAGGTGGAGACGCTCCTCGCGGACGCGGCCGAGGAGTCGGCGGACCACCGCGAGCGGCTGGAGTCGCTCATCGACGGGCTCGGCGTCGACAGCGTCCCGTTCGACGAGATCGAGTCGCTCGTCGACGCCCGCTACGGGCGGACGCGGCCGGAGGACTTCGACGACGTGCTGTACGACCAGCTGTGCAACGAGGAGACGGCGTACAAGTTCTACGACGACCTCATCGAGGCGATCGAGGGGTCCGACGGGTCGTTCTCGGTCGACCGCGAGGAGCTGATCGCGACCCTGGCGGCGATCCGCGACGAGGAGGCCGAGGGCGTACGCGAGGTCACGGAGGTCATGGAGCGCCGATGAACCGGACAGACGAGTCGCCGACGAGCGCCGACGGAGGACAGCCGTGAACACCGCAGATCAGTACCTCAAGACGATATACGTCGTACAGGACAGCGAAGACGGACCCGCCTCGACCGGGTCGATCGCCGATGCGCTCGGCGTCAGCCCGGCCAGCGCCAACGAGATGATCGGCAAGCTCGAAGAGCGCGGGCTCGCCGAACACGAGAAGTACAAGGGCGTCAAGCTGACCGACGACGGCATCGTCCGGGCCAGGGACGCCCTCCAGACCTACTGTATCATCGAGCGGTTCCTCGCGAACGTCCTCGCGGTCGAGGACTATCAGGCCGAGGCCCGGGAGCTCGAGGCCGTCATCGACGACACGGTCGCCGAGCGGCTCGACACGATCATCGACCGGCAGCCGGAGTGTCCGGACTGCTTCGACCCGGAGTCCGACGCCTGCGCGTGTTTGGAGATCGCGCCGGGGCCGGTCGAGCCGGAACAGCAGTAAAACGGCCGCAGAAACTTCTTCAGAGGTCCTTAGACTCCGGTCGAGTACCGCAGGATACCGGCGATGCCGCCGAACGCGTCGAGCAGCTGTTCGCCCTTCTCGAAGTCCGTGGAGATGAACTTCGTGTCCGTCCCGCGCTGTTCGGCGATGGCCATCAGGTGTTCGATGACGTCCTCTCGCTCCTCGACCTCGGCCGCCTCGCCGCACTCGCTACATTCGTGGTCCGGCGTCGAGTGGCGGGCGTCGACAACCTCGTACTCCTCGTGGCCGTCGGGGCACTCGTAGACGACGACGTCGGAGCGAAGGTCCTCGGAGATGAGCAGGCGGTCCACCGATCCCATGATCAGGTTGCGGCGGGTCTGCTCGAACCCGTAGGTCGCCTCCTGCCCGGTGTTGAGCTTCTCGAAGAACTCTTCCATGTTGCGTTTGTCCTCGACGATCTCCTGGTCGGCGAGCGCCTCGCTGGCGTTGTCGACGAGGTCTTTCAGGCCGGACTCATCGGTGTAGGCCACGTCGAACTTGCCGAGCACCTTGTCCTGAAGCTCGTGGTGGAGGTAGTCGCCGTCGAGGAACTCGTCTTTGGTCGGCGAGGGACCGCCGACGAGGATGCCGTCGAGCTCGTGGCGCTTGTCGACGAACAGGTCGTTGGCCATCCCAGCGACCTCCTGATAGAAGTTGTCGATCGCTTCGAGGCGCAGGCGGGCGAATCGCTGTGCGGACTGACCCCCCTTCCGCTGTTTGCCGGGGACGAGCGAGGAGGCGGACTTGACCGCCTCGACGCGTTTCCCCTTCAGCCAGCCGACGTTCGCCTCGCGGCGGTCCAAGACGATGAGCCCGAACAGCCCGGAGTCCTCGAGCATGTGTTCGAGCGGCTCGGTGAGGAACTCCGAGTCGCAGTGGTAGCGGAACGACTCGACGGGCTGCGGGGGCGACTCCAGCGTCCGGGTGACCATGTCGGTCTGGCCGCCGCCGCTGTCGATGGCGCCCGAGAATATCACGATCCCGTTGTCCGGCGGGAAGGTGTCGTAGTAGCGCAGCCGGTCCTTGATCGACGTCAACGCGTCCTGAACGGCCGTCCGCGTCTGCTTGGACTTGATGTTGGACGCCTCGCTGTGCTCTTGGGTGACGTGCGCCACCACGTCGGAGATCTGCCTGTCCTCGGGGATGTAGATGGTGACGAGCTGGGTGCCGGAGCCCTCGTACTCCTTGAGTTCCTCGATGACCTTGCGGAACTCGTACTTCCGGCGGTCCGCGTTCGCCTCCTGTGCGTCGCTACTCATTACTCCGAATACGGTCGCGTGCGTGTAAGTAATCTTTGACCTGTCGATACGGGCGGAAGCGTCCGTCTCGGCCGCGTTTGGCGGTGGATCGCTCGGAGCCCCGCTCCGGGCGACGGAGGGCGGGATACCCTCGATTTACATCGACTCCGGCGCCTCGACGCCCAGCACGTCGAGCGCGTTCGCCATCGTGTGCTTCGCGGCCGCGACGAGCGCGAGCCGGGCGTCCCGCAGGGCCTCGGTCTCGGCGGTCACGACGGGGCACTCGCGGTAGAAGGCGTTGTACGCGTCCGCGAACTCGCGGGTGAACGTCGCGATCGTGTGCGGCTCCAAGTCGTCCGCGGCGGCCTCGATTGCGGCGGGGAAGCGCGCGACCTCGCGGAGGAGCTCGCGGGCCGCGTCGGTTTCGAGCGCGCCCGCGTCGACGTCCAAGGCGTCGGGGTCGACCTCGCCGTCGGCGTCCGCCGTCACGCCCGGCACGTCGATCCCGGCGGCGGCCGCCTCGCCGAGGATGCCGGCGCAGCGCGCGTGGACGTACTGGACGAACGGCGCCGACTGCGCCTCGAAGTCGAGCGCGTCCTCCCACTCGAAGGTGATCGCCTTCGCGGGCTGTTTGGAGACGATGTCGTACCGGACCGCGCCGATCCCGACCTGGTGGGCGATGCGCTCGACGTCCTCGTCGGTGAGGTCGTCGTCGCGGATGCGGTCGTCCATGCGCGACTCGACGGCGTCGCGAGCGCGGTCGATCGCCTCGTCCAGCAGGTCGTCGAGCATCACGCCGGTCCCCCGCCGGGTCGACATCTTCCCCTCGGGCAGGTTGACGTACGAGTAGATGACGTGGCCGAGGCGGTCGGTGTCGTTGCCGAGCAGTTCGAGGGTCGCGTCGAGCTGGTCGGCCTGGAGCTTGTGGTCCTCGCCGAGGACGGTGACGGCGCGGTCGTAGTTCGCGAACTTCCACTCGTGGTGCGCCAGGTCGCGGGTCGTGTAGAGGCTCGTGTCGTCCGAGCGGAGGAAGACGAGGTTCTTGTCGATCCCCCACTCGTCGAGCTCCAGCTGCCAGGCGTCCTCCTCGTAGACGGCGTGGTCGGTCTCTTTCAGCCGGCCCGCGATGTCGTCGGTGGATCCGTCGCGCATGAACCGCGTCTCCTTGACGAACTCGTCGAACTCCGCGGGGAGGCGGCCGAGGCACGCCTTCATTCCACCGAGGACGGCGTCGACGACCTCGCCGACGCGCTCGTACGTCTCCTCGTCGCCCGCCTCGAGCCCCTGGAGGATCGACTGGATCTCCGCCTCCGCGGCCTCGACCGCGTCGTCGTCCGCCTCCTCTAAGAAGGCGTTCCCCTTCCGGTAGTAGCGCACGAGGTCGTACTCGGCGCGGTCGCGGGCGGGCTCCGCGTCGAGGTCCGACTCGTCGAACCGCTCGTACGCCCAGGTGAACACCGCCATCTGCCGGCCCGCGTCGTTGACGTAGTAGTGGCGGTCCACGTCGTAGCCGGCGTACGCGAGGAGGTTCGCGACCGCGTCGCCGACGATGGGGTTGCGCGCGCGGCCGACGTGGACGGGGCCGGTCGGGTTCGCGCTGGTGTGTTCGACCACGACGCTCGTGTCGCGGTCGGGGAGCGCGCCGTAGTCGGCGTCGACCGCGGCCGCGTCGAGCGTGTCGGCGAGGTAGCGCTCGTTCGCGTGGAAGTTGACGTACGGCCCCGCGGTGTCGACGCTCGCGACGTAGTCCGCGTTCCCGACCGACACCGCCTCGGCGACAGTCGCCGCGACGTTCGGCGGCGCGTCGCCGACCTCGCCCGCGAGTCGGAAGGCGACGCTGGAGGCGAGCGTCGCGTCCATGTCGTCGGGCGGGCGTTCGATGCCGAGGTCGTCGGTCGGGAGGGCGAGCGAGTCGAGCGCGTCCGCGAGCGCCGCCTCGACCTCCGACCGGAACTGCCGGAACATACCGTCCGTTCGACGGGCGGGTTAAAAGGCCCTTCCGAAGCGGCGCGGCGGGCGGAGACGCGGATCGAACCGCGAGCGACACCGCCACGGGAAACCCACCGGGGTGTGCGCAACAGCCGTCCGTATCGCTCCGTTGACGCCGCCGCCTCCGGTCGGTTATCGGGACAGCTTCGGCAGTCGAGCGATCCGGTCGGCGTTCGGGACCCCCTTCGGTTCGCCTGCGGCGGGACTGAAGCGCCTCCGCGGTCCGCACCCGACCGGCGGAGTTCGTCGGAGGGGATCGCGCTACTCCACGATCTCGTCGATCAGCTCGCGCGCACTGCGCCGAACCGCCGCGTCGCTCTCGACCGACGGCTCCCACCCGAGGGCGGCGAGCTTCTCGATCGACAGCCGCATCTTCGGTACGTCGCCGGTCCAGCCGCGGTCGCCGCCGGTGTAGGCGTACTCCGGGTCGACGCCGAGCTCCTCGCTCACGATGTCGGCGATGTCGGTGACGGAGGTCGTCGTCCGCGTCCCGAGGTTGTAGACGTTGTACGCGGCGTCTGCGTTCTCGACCACGTGCCGGATGGCGTCGACACACTCCGAGACGTGCATGTACGACTTCTCCTGCCGGCCGTCGCCGAGGATCTCCAGTTCGGTCGGATCCTCGGCTAACTTCTCGATGAAGTCGGGGATCACGTTGCCGCGCTGGCGCGGGCCGACGATGTTCGCGAACCGGAACACCCACGNCCGGACGCCGTAGGAGTGCGCGAACGTCGATATCAGCGCCTCGTCCGCGAGCTTCGCGGAGCCGTACATCGAGATCGGTTCGAGGGGGGCGTAGTCCTCGGGGGTCGGTCGCGGCGCCTCGCCGTACACCGTCGAGGAGGAGGTGAACGCGAAGCGGTCGACGCCGACCTCGCGCATGCGCTCCAAGACGTTGTACGTCATCTCGGTGTTCTCCTCGAACAGCGCGCGGTCGTCGTCGTAGTTCGTGTCGGTGTACGCCGCGAAGTGGAAGACGACATCGAGGTCGTCGGTGACGACGCGCGCCACGTCGTCGGGGTCGGTCATGTCCGCTTCGACGAACGCCGCGCCCTCGGGGACGCGGTCGCGGGTCCCCTTCGAGAGGTCGTCGGCGACGCGGACGGTCGCGCCGCGGTCGAGCAGGTCGGCCGCGAGGTGGCTTCCGACGAGACCGGCGCCGCCGGTGACGAGGACGCGCGAATCGGCGAGGTCCATATCGGCCCGTCGGCGGTCGCGGATAAGTAGGTGTGGAATCGCGACGAGCGGGGTCGACACGGAGGCGAGGCGAACGGAACCGGGTCACGTCCGTGTCGGTCGAAGCGCCGGCCGCACCGATCCGAGCGCAGACCGCGCCGATCCGATCGTCGCCGGCGGCGAGTGCCGCCGAGCAGATCGCCGGCGACGCCGTAGGGACGGCTGTGTCAGAGCGTGGTCAGAGGTTCTCGAACGCCTCGTCGACCATCTCGCCGGTGTCGGCGATGATGCCGGCCATCTCGTCGTCGTCGGGCGCCATGCCCGCGAGGCGAGCGAGGCGCATGATAGAGACGTGATAGACGCGCTGCGTCCCGGGCGCTTCCTCCCAGACGACGACGTTACACGGCATGAGCGCGCCGAGCTTGTTGTCGGTCGCGTCGAGCGCCCGGTCGGCGACAGCCGGGTTACACGCGCCGAGCACGTAGTAGGGGTCGCGACCCGCGTCGACCTTCTCGTTGAGCATCTCGGACGGCGAGAACTCGACCGGGACGCCGAATCCGGCGTCGGTGAACACCTCGCGGACGTGTTCGATCGCCTCCTCGTGGCCCATCTCGAGGGTGGCCTGCTCTTCGCCGATGTCGTCCGGGTCGATCTGCGTCGGGTCGATCGGAAGCGTCATTCGTGTATCGTCTTGGGCCTACGTAACAAAGGCTCTTCGGATGTCCTACCGAGAGAGCGGAGCAGCCGTGAACTGAACCGGACTGTCGCCGACTCGACTGTAGTAGTATTGTACTAATTAGGAACAACTTTAACCCACTCTGTCGCCCTATTGTCCGATACGATGACCGCGTCAGTGCGTGACGACCTCGAACGGGACTTGGGGTGTATCGACCTCCTCGAGTGTATTCACGGGCTCAACGAGCGGGATCAGGCGGTGTTTCAGGCGCTCCAAGGAGTGAACGAAGGGCTCACCGTCGACGACGTGGCGGACCGGCTGGAGTGTGAGCGGTCGACGGCGTACCGGTCGATCTCGCGGCTCGTGGACGCCGGCGTCGTCGTCCAGCAACAGGAGAACTACGATCAGGGCGGGTACTACTACGTCTACCGGCCGCGAACGCCCGAGGAGGCCGCTCGCGAGATGCAGCAGCTGCTCAACAGCTGGTACGCGACCGTCGGTCAGCTCATCCAAGAGTTCGAGGACCGGTACGGCGGCGAGGCGGACGAGCGCGGGGATCGGTCGCTCCAGCCCGGACCGTGACGCGCGGGCGACCGCGACGCTCACCGATTAGTATTGTGCGAAATATACAAAATAAATAAATCGTTGGGGATCGAAGGGGACGGCATGGCCGAAGACACGGGAGCGACCCGGCCGCCGACGGACCCGGACGACGCTCCCGCCGAGTACGTGCGAGCACACCGGGAGGAGCTGGTCTCGCTGGCCCTCGATCTGCTCGCGGTCGACACGTCGAACCCGCCCGGCGACACGCGCGAGATCGTCGCGGCGATCGAGCGGTTCCTCGACCCGCTTCCGGTCGAGGTCGAGCGGTTCGCCGTCGACCCGGCGAAGCCGAACCTGCTCGTCCGGGTCGACGGCGCGTCCGACCGAACGCTGCTGTACAACGGACACCTCGACACCGTCCCGTTCGACGCCGACGCGTGGACGCGCGACCCGCTCGGCGAACGCGCCGACGGCCGCGTCTACGGCCGGGGCGCGACCGACATGAAGGGCGCCGTGGCGTCGCTGCTGTTCGCGCTCCGGGCGGTCGTCGCGACCGACGCGGAGCCGCCCGTCGACCTCCTGTTCGCCTTCGTGAGCGACGAGGAGGTCGGCGGCGACGCGGGGCTCCCGGCGCTGCTCGATGCCAGAGCGCTCGACGCGAACGCGTGCGTGATCGGCGAGCCGACCTGCGAGGAGGGTCGCCGCTCCGTCACGGTCGCGGACCGGGGGAGCATCTGGCTGACGCTCGAAGCCGCCGGCGAGGCGGCGCACGGCTCTCGACCGATGCTCGGGGTCAACGCGGTCGACCGGCTCTACGGCGCCGTCGAGACGATACGCGAGCGGTTCGGCGCCGAGCGGCTGGAGATCGACGCCGAGATGGAGCCGATCGTCGAGGAGTCGGTCGAGTACTACGCCCCGTCGATGGGCGAGGCGACCGCTCGGGACCTATTCCGGTACCCGTCGATCAACCTCGGCGTCCTCGAGGGCGGCGACGCGGTGAACGCCGTCCCGGGGTCCGCCCGCGCCGAGGTCGACGTGCGGCTGACGGCGGGCGTCCACACGCCCGACGTGCTCGCGGCCATCCGCGACTGCGTCGCCGACTGCGAGGGGATCACGGTCGCCGACGTTTCCTGGAGCGTCGGCACCACAGAGGACCCCGCCAGCCCGCTGGTCGACGCCGTCGCGTCGACGGCGGCGGCGGTCACCGGGGACCGCGTCTTCCGTCGGAGCGCCACGGGCGGCGGCGACGCCAAGAAGCTCCGGAACGCCGGGATATCGACCGTCGAGTTCGCCCTCGGGACCGACACGCTCCACGCCCCCGACGAGTACGTCCCGGTCGACGCGCTCGTCGACAACGCGGTGGTCTACGCCCGGCTCCCCGCCGCGTGGCGCTCTCGGGTCGACTAGCTGCCCGCGGACGAGCGGGGCGACTCGGGCACGCCGATCGGCGACGGTCGAGAAAGACTTAGATAGCGGACTGGTTCACGTATGGGTATGAAGGACAAGACCGATGCGACGAGCGAGCCGCCTCGGGGGGCCGACGACGGGTCCGTGAGCGGCGGATACGGGTTCGCGGGCGGCGGGAGCGACGGACGCCGCCTTCCGGCGGACGGAACGGGAGCCGGCGCGTCGGGCCCCCGCTGACGATGGAGCGGTTCCAGAACACCGGCCAGCCCGACTGGGACTGGTGGGGGAAGCTCTGGCCGACGCCGGGCGCGACGCTCCGGCAGCTCGGGGTCGAGCCCGGCCTGTCGGTGGCCGAGGTCGGCTGCGGGAGCGGCTACTTCGCGCTCCCGGCCGCCCGCATCACCGAGCCCGCGCCCGTGTACGCCGTCGACTTGGACGAGGCGCTGCTCGACGAGCTCGACGCGCTCGCCGGGCGACAGGCGATCGGGAACGTCGTCCCGGTCCACGGCGACGCCCGGGACCTGACCGGTGTCCTCCCGGAGCCGGTCGACGTGCTCGTCGTGGCGAACACCTTCNACGGCGTCGACGACCGCGCCGAGTTCGTCGAGGAGACGTTCCGAGCGGTCGCGCCCGGCGGCAGCCTGGTCGTCGTCAACTGGCACGACCGGCCGCGCGAAGCGACGACCGTCGGGGGGGAGCCCCGGGGACCGCCGACGGGGCTCCGGATGGACCCCGAGGAAACGGCGGAGGCCGTCCGGGGGGCGGCGCCGTTCGAACTCGACCGGCGGGTCGATCTGCCGCCGTACCACTACGCGGTCGTGTTCGACCGGTAGCGCCGCCGACGCCCCAACCGTCAGCGACGCCCCGACTGCCGCCGACGCTGACCGATCCGCGCCGAACACGAGGATTTTTAGATTGTGGAATGAGCGCACAAGACTAATACGCCACGCGCGTAACTGTCTGGTGTGAGACCCCCATGACCGACATCGAACCCGAAGAAACCGTCGACGCCAGAGGCGCAGCGTGCCCCGGTCCCCTGATGGACCTCATCGGAGCGATCCGGAGCGCGGAGTCGGGCGACGTGGTCCGGCTCCTGAGCGACAGCGACGGGTCGCTCACCGACGTTCCCGAGTGGGCCGATGAGGCCGGCAACGAACTGCTCGCCGTCGAAGAGCTCGACGAGCACAACGCGTTCTACGTGGAGAAAGCATGACCGAACGCATCGTCATCGTGGGCGGCGGGACCGGCGGATCGGTGCTCGCCAACGACCTCGCCGACCGGCTCGGTCCGGAGCTCGACGCCGGCGACGTGGAGGTCACCCTGATCAACGACGGCCCCGACCACGTGTACAAGCCGGTCTGGCTGTACGTGCCGTTCGGCAAGCGCGAACCGGCGGACGGTCGCCGCGCGCTCGACGAGCTGGTCGACGACGCGGTCGACCTCCGGATCGACCGCGTGTCCGAGATCGACACGGATTCGCAGACGCTCCGGTTCGACGGTACCGCGCCGTCGATGGAGTACGACCACCTCGTGCTGGCGACCGGGTCGACGCTGGAGCCCGAGCAGATCCCCGGGCTCGTCGAGGGCGGACACGACTACTACAGCGAGTCGGGCGCGACGGCCCTCCGAGAGGAGCTGCTGGAGTTCACCGAGGGCGAGCTCGTCTTGAGCGTCATCGGTACGCCCCACATGTGTCCCGCGGCGCCGCTGGAGTTCGTCTTCATGACCGACGACTGGTTCCGCGAGCGCGGCCTGCGCGAGGACGTCGAGGTCACCTACACGTACCCGATCCAGCGCGTTCACGGGAATCCCCACATCGCCGAGTGGGCCCGTCCCATCATGGAGGACCGGGACATCAACGTGGAGACGTTCTTCAACGCCGAGTCTGTCGACCCCGACGCGGAGACCGTCACGTCGATGGAGGGGACCGAGCTCGACTACGACCTCCTCGTCTCGATTCCGCCTCACGGCGGCGTCGACCTGATCGAGGAGGCCGGCCTCGGCGACGACGGCTGGGTCGACGTGGACAAGCACACGCTAGAGGCGGCGGCCGCGAACAACGTCTACGCGCTCGGCGACACCGCCGACACGGGCGTCCCGAACGCGGGCAGCGTCGCGCACTACCAGGCCGGCGTCGTCGGCCAGCGCCTCGCCAGCGAGGTCCGAGGCCGCCCCGCGACGGCGACGTACGACGGGAAGACCCTGTGCTTCATCGAGACCGGGATGGACGCCGCCTCGTTCGTCGAGTTCGACTACGAGCGCCCGCCGTCGCCCGCGCCGCCCTCGGAGAAGCTCCACTGGTCGAAGCTGGCGTACAACGAGTCCTACTGGCTCACCGCGCGAGGGTTGCTCTGACCATGTCCGAGACGCACGAACCCGAGCCGGACGACCTCGAAGCGGCCATCGCGGAGAACCCGGAGGCGGTCGCCGAGCTCGTCGAGCGGCTCGACGCGGTCAACGAGCTGTTGGACGTGCTCTCGCTGGGCGAGGGCGCGCTCTCAGACGAGATGGTCCGCGAGCTCTCGGCCACGGGGTCGACGCTCGCGGAGTCCGCCGACGGCCTGGCGACCGACGAGACCGTGGCGCTGGCCGAGGCGGTCGGCGAGAACGGCGACGAGCTGCGGGAGGCGCTCGACACGCTGCTCACGCTCCAGCGGAGCGGCACGCTCGACGAGCTGGCCGAGGTCGCGGAGGTCGGGTCGCTGGCGACCGCGGCCCTCGACGACGAGATGGTCGCGTCGCTGGCCGGGACCGGCGCCGCGCTCGGCGAGGTGGCGCAGACCGCGGCCGACGACGACACCCGCGAGGGCGTCGAGACGCTGCTGAAGGGGGTCGGCGAGGCGGAGCGCGACCCGCCGGATCGGGTCGGGGCCGTCGGGCTGATCCGCAGGGTGCGCGACCCGGACGTCCAGTACGGGCTGGGCTACCTGCTGGCGGTGGCGGGCGCGATCGGCCGCGAGCGCGCCGGGCGCGAGCGGAGCGAGGGATCGCGCTAGCGGGGGCGACGCGCCGTTCCGCGGCGCGAGCGGGCGGAGTCGGTCGTGGTCACTAGTTGTTTTTGCGTTGTATCGAGGGTGTCTGGAGCGACGACGCCGGCGACGGCGCGGGCAAAACAGAACCGGGGGCTCGTTCCGCGGCGGTCAGACGAGCAGTTGGATGTCCGCCTCGGCCATGTCCTGAAGCGCGGTGGCGGCGCCGACGCCCGTGGTGACGCCGTCGTAGAAGTTGTCCTCGTCGTAGTCCATCAGGTCGATGGTCATCTGACAGGCCTGGAACTCCACGCCCATGTCGAGGCTCGTTTCGAGGAGCTCCTCGATCGTGGCGGTGTCGTTGTCCGAGATCCGGCGCTCCATCATCTTCGTCGTGACGCGGTCCATCCCGGGGAGCGCGGCGACGGCGTTCGGCACGGGCATGTTGGGGTTGCCGACGGAGCTGAGCTGGAGGTTCTTCGACCGCTCCTCGTGGAGGATGTCGAGCCCCCAGAACGTGTGGAAGACGGTCACCTCGTAGCCGAACGCGGCAGCGGTGCTGGCGAGGATGAGCGGCGGGTACGCCATGTCGAGCGTCCCCTTGGTGGCGATGATGCTCATCTTCTTGCCGCCGTCGTCGGCGGTGGCCTCGGCGAGCGCCTCCTCGAGCTCGTCGACGCGCGCGGCCAATTCCGCGCGGGAGGGCGCGTCGTCGGTCGGCGCGTCGTCGGCCGACGCGTCGGGTGTGTCCGTGCTCATCGTTACTCCGTCTTGCGGACGTAGTGTTTGTACACGCCGTCGCCTTCCGTCTGGTCGAGGAGCTCGACGCCCTCGGTGCCGTCGGCCCAGCCGTCGAGGTCGCTCATGCTTCCGGGGTCGGTCGCCAGCACTTCGAGGACCTCGCCCGCGTCGAGGCCGTCGACGGCGGACTTCGTCTTCACTACCGGCATGGGGCACGATGCGCCTTTCACGTCGAGCGTCTCCGCGATGTCGAATTCAGCACTCATTGTGTATCTGCTCCGGTGTCTGTATTGGAGCTAGCGCACAATACCCCCCGGTGAAGTAAAACTGTGTCGGTTCTTGGGAATTCTCCCAACTACTGTATAAAGTGAAACCTGTTTAGCCGCCGCATAAGCCCCTGAGTACAACAGTAGGAGATACAGACCGGATTCTATTGAATATAGTATTGCTTAGAAAAGGAAATACTATGAAAATGCTTTTGTGCGTCGACCCGGTATGAACGACTGCGAAACATGAATGCCGACGACTTCCCGACTCCGGACGTCGACGTCGACTCCGTCGACCCGGAATCGCTCAAAGACCGAATCGACGCCGGCGAAGACGTCACGATCCTCGACGCGCGCATGCAGTCGGACTACGAGGAGTGGCGCATCGACGGCGAGAACGTCACGTCGATCAACGTCCCGTACTTCGAGTTCCTCGAAGACGAGATCGACGACGACGTTCTCGACCGGATCCCCGACGACCGCGAGGTGACCGTCCTCTGCGCGAAGGGCGGCGCCAGCGAGTACGTCGCGGGCACGCTCACGGAGCGCGGCTACGACGTCGACCACCTCGAAGACGGGATGAACGGCTGGGCGAGCATCTACGAGGCCGTCGAGGTCGACCGCTACGACGGGGCCGGCACGCTCCTCCAGTACCAGCGCCCCTCCTCGGGCTGCCTCGGCTACCTCCTCTACGACGACGGGGAGGCCGCGATCATCGACCCGCTGCGGGCGTTCACCGACCGCTACCTCGACGACGCCGACGAGCTCGGCGTCGAACTGAACTACGCCCTCGACACGCACGTCCACGCCGACCACATCTCGGGCGTGCGCGACCTCGACGCCGCGGGCGTCGAAGGCGTCATCCCCGAGGCCGCGGTCGACCGCGGCGTCACGTACGCCGACGAGCTGACCACGGCCGCCGACGGCGACACGTTCGCGGTCGGCGACGCCACCGTCGAGACCGTCTACACTCCCGGCCACACGACCGGGATGACCTCATACCTCGTCGACGAGAGCCTGCTCGCGACCGGCGACGGGCTGTTCATCGAGAGCGTCGCCCGCCCCGACCTCGAGGAGGGCGACGAGGGCGCCCCCGACGCCGCGCGCCTGCTGTACGAGTCACTTCAGGAGCGGGTGCTGACGCTGCCCGACGACACGCTCATCGGCGGCGCGCACTTCAGCGACGCGGCCGTCGCGGCCGACGACGGCACCTACACGGCGCCGATCGGCGAGCTCGTCGAGGAGATGGACGCGCTCACGATGGACGAGCAGGCGTTCGTCGACCTGATCCTCTCGGACATGCCGCCGCGCCCGGCCAACTACGAGGACATCATCGCGACGAACCTCGGACAGAACGCCGTCGACGACGACGAGGCGTTCACCCTGGAGCTCGGGCCGAACAACTGCGCCGCCAGTCAGGACTCGCTCGCGGGTGACTGACGACGCCGATGGTCGCTGACCCAGTACTGCTGCAGGCGGTCGCCGAGCTGTTCCCGAACGGGGTCAGCCGGTACGCCGTCGGCGGACTGCTCGTCGGTCTCGGGACCGTCGTCATCTACGTCGGAACGGGTATCCCGGCCGGGGCGAGCACGTTCCTGGAGTCGACGCTGTCGTACGTCTCCGGCCAGTCCCGGTTCCGGCGGTACGTCGGATCGCGGGACTGGCGGCTCGTGTTCACCGCCGGCATCATCCTCGGCGGGCTCGCGTTCGCCGCGACGTTCCAGTCGGGGCTAGTCACGAGCCCGCTCTACGAGCCCGGGACGACCGGCACGCTGTACGAGGTCGCCGGCGTGACGCTCTGGGCGACCGACGTCCAGCCGTGGCGGCTGTTCTTCGGCGGGATCCTCGTCGGGATCGGCACCCGCATCGGGAAGGGGTGTACGTCCGGCCACGGGGTCTGCGGCGTCGGATCGGCGTCGAAGACGTCGCTGGTCGGCGTCGCGACGTTCCTCGCCGTGGCGATCGGGACCGCCCAGGTCGTCGCCGCGCTGGGGGTGAGTCCGTAGATGGCGGACCGACATCCGCTGTTCAAGCCGCTGATCTTCGTCGGCGGCCTGATCTTCGGGTTCGGACTCGGGTTCAGCCACATGGCGCGGCCGGAGGTCGTGCTGAACTTCCTCACATTCGAGGACCTCGGCCTCCCGTTCGTCATGTTCGGGGCCGCGATCGTCTCCGGGATCGCGTTCGCGCTGCTGCCGCGCATCCGCGACGCCGCGCCGCTCACCGGCGCTCCCTACGAGCGCCGGCTGAAGCCGTTCGACCGGAACGTCCTCGTCGGCGGCGCCGTCTTCGGCGTCGGCTGGGGGCTCTCTGGCATCTGTCCGGGCGCGGCGTACGCGAGCCTCGGGGTCGGTAACGTCACCATCCTCTGGGCGCTCGGCGGAATGTTCGTCGGCGCGTACGCGCAGGGGTACTGGCGGAGCCGGAGCGGAGCCCGCGACGCCGCCGCGGCGGGCGCGGACTAACGCACCGGCTCCATGGACCCCGCTCTCATCGCCCTCTCCGTCGGCGCGGCGCTCGCGAGCCTGTTCATGGCGTGGGTGATCGGCGCCGGGTCGAGCGGCGCGACCCCGTTCGCGCCCGCCGTCGGCGCGAACGCCATCGGAACGATGCGCGCGGCCCTGCTGGTCGGCGTCTTCGGCTTTGCCGGCGCCGTCACGCAGGGCGGGAACGTCTCTGAGGCCGTCGGGAGCGGCCTCGTTGGCGGGATCAGCCTGCCCGTCGCCGGCGTCATCCTCGTGCTCGTGCTGGGCGCGGGGCTGATGGCGGTGGGCATCACCACCGGGATTCCGATCGCGACCGCGTTCACCGTGACCGGCGCCGTCATCGGCGTCGGGCTCGCGCTCGGCGGGACGCCGGTCTGGGCAAAGTACCAACAGATCGGCGCCGTCTGGCTCCTGACGCCGTTCATCGGCGGCGGCATCGCGTTCGCCATCGCCAGCGTCCTCCCGCGACCCGGGGCGCCCGAGCGGTACAGCGTCCCGGTCCTCGCCGGGCTGGTTGGGAGCGTCCTCGTGAACGTCCGGTTCAGTTTCCTCGGCGAGGGGACCGCGCCCGGGACCGTCCGCGGTCTCGGACAGCGGACCCTGTCGCTCGACGGGACCGCGTCGGCGGTCGCGATCACCGGCCTCGCGGCGCTGGCCGTCGCGGCCGTCGTCTGGTGGGACGTGAGCCGCGACGAGCAGGGCGGGCTGCGGCGCGTGCTGCTCGCGCTCGGGTCGCTCGTCGCGTTCTCCGCGGGCGGGAGTCAGGTCGGGCTCGCGGTCGGACCGCTCCTACCACTGCTCGACGAGGTGGGAATGGTGTCGGCCACCGCCGTCCTCGTCGGCGGCGGGCTCGGGATGCTGGTCGGCTCGTGGACCGGCGCGCCCCGGATGATAAAGTCGCTGGCGCAGGACTACTCGTCGCTCGGGCCGCGCCGCTCCATCTCGGCGCTCGTCCCGTCGTTCCTGATCGCGCAGCTGGCCGTGCTGCTCGGCGTGCCGGTCTCGTTCAACGAGATCGTCGTGAGCGCGATCATCGGGAGCGGCGCGGCCGTCGGCGGTCGGGAGGCCGTCGACGCGGAGAAGATCTTCACGACCGTGGGGGCGTGGGCCGGCTCGTTCGGCCTCTCGTTCGCGCTCGCGTACGCGGCCGCCGCGCTCGTCTTGTGATCGGCGCGCGCCGCGGCGTCGCCTACTCTTAAACCGCCCGAGGCGGCGGGACGAGGAAGACGTTGCCCGTCGCCCGCGTGACGATCTCCTCCGAGACGCTGCCCAGCAGGAGCCGCCGGATCCGGCTCCGCCCCTTCGACCCGACGAGGACCGTCGACGGAGTGACCTCTGCCTCGACGGCGAGGATCTCCTCGGCGGGGTCGCCGCGGCGGACCTCGGTCCGCGTCTCGATCCCCCAGCCCTCCAGCGTGCTCGCCCGCTCTGCGAGCCGCTCCGCGGGACCGCCGCCGGCGTCCGGCCCGTCGTCCTTCGGCGACCGGACGTGGACGAGCGTCGCCTCCTCGGTCGCGCGACGGAGGTACGAGAAGGCGTCGAACGCCCGGTCGGCGTGCTCAGAGAAGTCTGTCGCGAAGAGGACGTGCCGGAAGAGGTGTTCGCGGAGGACATCGGGGTCGTCGGCCGCCCGCTCGACGCGGTTGACCAGCAGCGGGACGACGGTGGTCCGGGCGAGGTTGCGGGCGGTCGAGCCGACGACCCGGTTCTCCAGCGGGCTCTGTCCGCGCGAACCCACGATCGTCAGGTCGGCGTGAACGGTCTCCGCGATGCCGTTGAGGCGGCGGTACGGGGTCCCGCGAACGACGTGCGTCTCGACGTCGAACCCCGCGGCCTCGATCACCTCGCGGTACCTGTCGAGCCCCCGCCGCCGGCGCTCCTCGAAGTCGACGCCGGGCATGCCGGGGTGGACGTTCGCCGAGACGACCGTGACGAGGTGGACCGTCCGGACGCCGATTCGGTCCAGGCAGCCGAGGCAGGTCTCGTTCTCGATCGTCGCCTCGCTGGCGGCCGACAGGTCGGTTGCGCACAGGGCCCTCATGTCGATCCCTTCGGCGGGCGGCGACAACACGATTTTGTTCGTCGTTTGATACTTCAGCGAGCGCGAGCGCGTAGCCGGCGCTCGGGCCGACGGAGGCGCCGTATTATCTCTGTAAGTTATCGGTACTCCCGCCGAGGTTACCGGGATATAGTATTGTACATCAAGCCCAAAACCGTTATAGGCACGAAGCGGATAGTGGACACCGAGCAGAAATGTGCCAAGACCGAATTTCCGCGTTCGGAAGCCGGAGGACGAATAGATGGCTGGACTAGAGATACCCTCGTGGGACCCAGAGACGGTCCTACTCATCGGCACGATTCTCCTGGAAGCGTTCGTGTTGTACGTGGGGTACGGCGGCCTCGAACGGCTCGTCGGGCCCTATCTGATGCGGCTCTTGGTCGGGGGTGACGCCAGTGCTCGGTAACTTCCTCGGCGGCCTCGGCATCTTCGAGACGAGCCCCGAGATGTTGGCGCTGTTCGTCGGGTTCGGCCTCGTCGTCGGGGTGCTGTTCGGGTTCTTCGGCATGGGCGGGTCGTTCCTCGTCACCCCGGCCCTCCTAATGCTAGACTACCCGGCCTCCGTCGCCGTCGGGAGCGGGATGGCGTTCGTCTTCGGAACGGCCGTCATCGCGACGCTGAAACACCACGACCTCGGGCAGGTGGACTACAAGCTCGGGGTGATCATGATCACCGGGACGACCATCGGCATCGAGGCCGGGCGCGCCAGCGTCTACTACCTCGAATCGATGGGGCTCGCCGGCGGCGTCATCAGCGTCGCCTACGTTGTCCTCCTCGGCGGCGTCGGCGCGATGGTCACGCGCGACGCCCTCAAGGGCGACGACGACGGCGGCGTCGACCACGAGGCCGCCGACAAGGACCTCGACGAGTACGAGATCCCCGACGTCGCCAAGAAGATCCAACGGACCGTTCGGATCCCGCCGATGGTGACGCTCCGCGGCGACGTCACCGTCTCCGTGTGGGTCATCACGGCCGTCGCCTTCTCGACCGGCGTCCTGTCCGGGTTCCTCGGCGTAGGCGGCGGCTTCATCCGGATGCCCGCGATGATCTACGCGATCGGCGTCCCGGTGCCCGTCGCCGTCGGGACCGACCTCTTCGAGATCGTCTTCTCCGGCGGGCTCGGGAGCTACCTCTACGGACAGGACGGCGGCGTGAGCCTCGGCATCGTCGCCCCGCTGCTGTTCGGGAGCGCGCTCGGCGCGCGCGTCGGCTCCGCCGCGACCGCCGTCGTCGACTCCGATGAGATCAAGGTGTACTTCGGCGGGATGCTGCTCGTCGGCGCCCTCGCCGTGGGCATCGGCGAAGTGGGCTCGTACATCGGCAGCTCGACGCTCGAACTGCTCGGACTGGTGCTTACCATCGGCGCGGCGGTCGTCGTCGCCTTCGCGGTCCTCTACACGACGATCAGCTCGCTCCGCGTGACGCGTCAACAGCAGACGTCTGCCGCGGACTGACCCGTTTTTCTCCAGTCCACGGCCGTGGTATTGTTAGTTTCTTTCAACACTATCGAGAGCGACCGGTCTCTCGGACCGACGGGAGCGGCGGCGACCGCCGCATCTGGTGGCGGCGACCCGGCGCGGACCGCCACATCCGAGGACGGTGACCGCGACCCTCACAGCCCTTCTTCGCCGCCCTCCTGCGTGAGGAGGACGACCATCGAGAGCCCGGAGATGAGGAGGAGGATGAGCGTCGGCACCACGGCGTACTGGTAGAGCGCGGTCGACTGTGCGCGCCAGATCTGCGTGACGATCGTGTCGAACCCCGTGGGGCGGAGCACCAGCGTGACCGGTAGCTCCTTCATCGTCGTGAGGAACACGAGCGCGGCCCCGGCGACGATCCCCGAGCGCGTGAGCGGGAACGTGACGCGCTTGAACGCGCCGGTCGGCGACTCCCCGAGCGTCCGCCCGGCCTCGACGAGCCGCGGGTCGACCTGGAGGATCGACGTGCGGGCCGAGCCGACCGCCTGGGGGAGGAAGCGGACGACGTAGGCGAACACCAGCAGGGGGAGCGTCTGGTAGAGCCACGGGACGTAGCCGGAGCCGAAGTACACCAGCGCGAGCGCCAACACGATGCCCGGCACCGCGAACCCGACGTACGTCGCGCGCTCGAAGACGACCGCGAGCGGCGAGTCGTGGTTCGCGGCGAAGTACGCGATCGGGAGGGCGGCCAGCGCGGCGACGACCGCCGCGGCCGCCGAGACGGACACCGAGTTGAGCACCTGTATCGGCTCC
>P_A23_Liq_3_FmtDRAFT_1000075_pt1 | contig 19675 bp, 17 predicted proteins | sample PonA233FremontCA_FD_10237 | JGI IMG/M metagenome (IMG submission 10237)
AACCCTTCAGATTCGCACTGGCTGGTTGTTCGGTGGGGGTGGGAGTGTGAAACCTGAAACTCCCACCGCTCGGGATTCCTCCGCGTGAACCCGGAGGAGGATGTCAACTGTTATCGCATCAAAACTCACTCAGCATCTTCTGTTGGATCGCTTTCTTTAGCTTCGCTCTTATTGTCTTTAGTTTGATCATTGTGGTCTGCTGTCCTCTCCGATGATGTCTCATCAGTGTTATTATGATCAATCGTGATATCAACCGGACCGGTGCTTGTGTCGGATGGTGTCTCAGAGTCAGATCCAGCGTCAGCATTCCTATCCGAATGTGCATCCGTATCGGTAGTGGTATCTGTATCTGTATCCGTTTCAGATTGCGCTGCTGTGCCCGCACCAACAACATATCCAATCGTCCCACCAACAAGCCCACCAATAATCGCTCCGCCGGGACCGCCTCGTTTTAACCCTGTGATTGTCCCGACAAACCCACTAATTGCGGAGATGGTGGTCGGATCAACGCTTTGCTCTGTCATTGTCTCGGTGTCGTATTGATCAGCTGTCATCACGTGAGATATTCACCGCAGACAAACGAATGTTTGCCATATAGTGAACAGATATCTGATAGGGACTTCAATGTAGAGCCGAATCAACGCAGTCGATGAATACAAACAATCGAGGCAGCAGATGTCTTATTCAATTGGTGTCACATCTTCAATCAATTGCTTGCCAATAGAGCGAATTCCGCCGTCAGTTAACTCAAGCATGAACATGCTCCCAACATCTTCATACCCTGAGACGGTGATTGTCCTCTGATCGCCATCTGTAATTTCATGCGGTTCGGCTAGCGTAATCTGATAGGCTTCATCTGCCATAGCATGCACATTCTGTTCTACATCTGTATTGGGTTGTCGGTCACAGTTACAGATAGATAGATGATTAATACTGAGTGATTTGATTTGATCAAAAAAGATATTGATTTCATAGAATTGTAAGGCGGAAACCCACGGCTTCGGCTTTAGCCGTGTGTGGGAGGAAGCCGACAATACGGCAACAAACCACAATGAATAGACTCTCTGACTCTCCAATATGAGTAAGGTAGGTTTAGATAATACAGGCATTACAGTAGAAATACGTGCTGAACCGGAACTGTCAAGTAAAACTCACAAGTCTCGCCTCGAAGATGAAGATCTGCTTAATGAAACGTTCGATCAGTTCCGCCAAGCAGCACAACACGTCGCAAAACACGGCTGGAGCGATAACCCGGGTACTATAATCGACAGCAAGAACGACTACGATACACAAGTCAGCGGTGTAGTCACTCGGCGTGTGGTCAGTAGTTCATAGAAGAAGTGGGTGCTTGAGTAGACATGCATCAGTCAGAATAGTTCTCTCGCATCGAATGAGTGAATCAGTTCACACCTGCCATGTCTTGTGGTCAGACCGGGAGTCAACTGACAAGCCTACCGCTTTAGGATACTTGATTATATCAACAGTATCGCCACCACTCCAGTCGTAATTGGGGTCGTAATAATTGTGATGTTTTCCCATGTCGAACCCTGTACAACAAATGCTCCAGCTTGGCGAGCTTCGACTGGATTGCTGATAATCGCGATATCACCAGCTGATAAACTTGCAGAAAAACTCAAAAGTAGAATAACTGGAAGGACTATTGTTGCGTTTATCGAGATGAATATCCCGACCAATGAAGCAACAGTAAGATACACTACTAATGGCGCCACTGCAACCGCTTGTATTACCCATGTTGGTGTTGATGTGTCGATTTCAGCATTAAATTGTCCCAGTGGGATTGTCGTCCCTGACCATTGTGGAAGAATGCGGATTACAGGATCAAGTCCAAATAATACTGCGATAGCCGCATGAGCAAGTTCATGCGGAAGCACAATCGGTGCAACAATGACCCGAGCAATTGTCTGCCACCAAGTACGTGAATTCTCGTCTGAATCTACTTGGTTTTTCATTTGGGACTCAGACGTCGGTTTTAAACTTGAACCATCATGTGTATTCTCTGTCAAATCTAGATCATGTTCTTCAGATCTTGTATGATCTGTATCTGAACGTGAATCATTCTTTGTCACTGTTGTGCGGTCAGGACGCCCCACCATCCGGTTATTGATTTATTGAACATATGCTCTGGCACCAATGGTGCTGGAACTGGTTGAAACCCATTATGCCGCATATCGGTGATTCCACCGTATCGCTCAACCGGTCGCCCAGCGAAATCAAGCACACGAATCTGCTTGTCATCATCGCGATGGTATGCATATGGAAATCGTTCTCGAGGCGGGCATGCAAGTGCGTCGACGTTGTTGAGCCGCACCAGCACCTCGTCACCGGCGCGAAGTTCAAGCCAGGGTCTATTTATACCTATATTGACACTACTGTTCATATCTGGCGTTGTATCATTGCTCCTGCTCGGTTCCATTGACGGATTTACATCTGTTGTTATATTTTCTTTACCTTCCTGTTCAGTTGTTGGCTTTCTTGACGTCTTCTCGTCTGTCGATCCAGATTCTGCTGTTTTTCTTTGATCAATCTCAACATCATCCTGTTCCGTTGTTTTTTTTACGTCCTCTTCCGATGTGATTGCTGGAGCGTCATCGGAGATTGTAGCGACCAGTCCGGGTTGTCCCGACGCTGTTCGAGATTCATTCCATGAAAGAGGTGCTGACGTTGGAACAGCAGCATATCCGCCCTCAGCGAGTGGAATCCGGTCCGGTCCAGGGTAGAACTGTCGCCCATCATTGGTACTATCTACAACCCCAACTGGTGCGGTTAGTATATTCGTAATTTTTGCTGTTGCCTGCTGAGTTGGTGTTACGAACAGCGTTGCTCGATTATGTGATTGGTTGTTCCAAACGCGCGAGAGTACTACCGTCGGGTCAACTTCGCTGATTGTCTCGATTGCAATAGACCATCCTGAAGATAACAGCGTCTCTGGTGTTGGCGGTTCTGATGCGCGAGCATCGATTACTGGGCGTTCATCGTGGTTCGAGGATTCATCAGATAATGCCGCTGTCTCATCACCCGCTGTGTGAGCAATTACCGGAGGTTTCGCTGCATCACTTGACCGTGAGGTCACCAAACCGGCGCGATGACACCGGTCGATACCGACGGTCAAAAGCCTCTCATTCATTATTATTTGTATGCTCCCAACCAGTAAGTGGATTGTGGGAAAGTCACAATCATCAAATTATAATACACCTGAGATTGACGCATCTCAGCTATATGTTACAAATAAAGTGTCTCAAAATCCATTTAATGATACAGATTGTCAAGGCGACTGTCTTAGGGCTTGACCCCAGGTGAAGCCGACACCGCTAATTGACCCGTAGTATTTAGAATGGTTGGTGATTGTTAGCGTGTCTGACTGAAAGTCTCATCACACGGGCGGTCAGACACCACGCACTGTCCAACTCAGAGAGGGATGGGAGCGTTCTAAATCAACATCATCCGAGAGACGAAGCATCTCGCGATCACGAAAATCTTCGATTTGCAAACGACCTGTGGAGACCGGAACCGCTCTGAACCGACTCTCTCAGTGAGAGTGGGTTTGTCAGTTCTGTCGAAAAGCAGGAAGCCTCGGGGCTTTGATATTGATGTGACCCCGAGGCAGGTTCACAACGACCCACAATTATTATTATTATTCACTATACGCGTGTAAGTTGGTTACGAATGATTATGTGAACGGTGCTGAGAACATTTGATAACAAGTATCTCCGAGTCTCGCCATGGACGACGGTGATAGGAGTAACGGCTAGTCGGCACAGCCATCGACGTACCTGTTTGACAAGGAAATTGACTTGTTCAAGCCTCAACAACAGATAATGTCGTGAGATTCCGGCGTCTTCAGGCGCGAGAGGATGTCAAATATTTACTACTCATGACTTACTCTTCTAAGTGAAGCATGATTATTTTGTGCCGATATATCAAAAAATAGCGTTTTGTCCGGATGTCAGAATTAATCTCGGGTGAAATACGCGATAAATTGCGGATGCTGGTGAATCTTAGAACGTCCCTGGAACAATGACGTATGCAAACAGCAGTGTCAGCAGTCCTGTTGCAACGCCATAGTACAACACTGGGATTAGTTCAAGTCTGATCACACGACCTTCTTCACCAATAAGTCCAACAACGGTGAGGGCGGCAACGACATTATGAATTGCAATAAGATTTCCAATTGCACCTCCGACAGCTTGTGCAGCGACCACGATTACTGTTGGTGCTCCAACATCCTGTGCGGCTTGGAATTGGAATAATCCAAATAGAATGTCGCTCACGGTATTCGATCCAGCGATGAATGCACCGAATGCACCAATAAATCCTGAGAAGAATGGGAATGCAATCCCTGTCACATCAGCTGTCAACTCTGATAGTAACCCGAGCATTCCAGCAGAAACTGCAGCGTTCTCAAGAACAACGCTACTCCCTGACCGTTGCATAATCATGACTGTCGCAACAGCAAACCAAAGTGCAACAACTGCCGGAGCAATATTTCGGAATGCCTCACTCCACGATGATTTGATTTCATCAGTACTCATGCCATGGATTGCATATGTTAATACTGCAACAAGAATAAACAACGACCCTGGAAGATACAGCAGTTCGATTCCCTCTGAAAACGGCGTTGCAAGAATATTATTCCATGTAAGCACACCCGTCGAAGCTAAGAATGACTGCACCGGTCCAATAACACGCGTTGCAATTAGCAATGCTGCGACGAGAATATATGGTGTCCATGCTGTCAAAAGTGACATATCTTTATTATGTAAATCAGCGGGTGATGCTGATGCAGTCCCACCATCAGTCGCGACCGCTTCATCGCCTCGGGACTGGGATGCAAACCCTCGCCCAGGTTCAATTGACCCAACCCAATGATCAGGCCACCCTGATTGCGGTCCAAAGTCCCACGTATTATCAGGAATGAAATATCCAGCCCGAAGTGTTGTTGTGACAATTATTAATCCAACCATCGCCCCAAGCAGCGCGGGGAATGTTGGACCAAGATAAATTGCTGTCAGATTGTATGGAATAATAAACGACAGCCATGCAAATAACGTCAACGGCAGCACCTCAATCGCGGGTTTAATCGATCGCTCTTCGCCGAAAAATCGTGTCATCATTGCAACACCAATGAATGGAATCGCAATTCCGACGATTGAATGAATGAGAGCCGCCCAAATACCAATTTGAGCGACATACGCTCCAGTGCTCTCATACGCGCCGGAGGTGATGATTTGTTGTGCTGCATTCGTGCCTTCTGCAAATACAACATCACGAAGACCGATAATCAAAGGAGTCCCAACGGCTCCGAATGTAATTGCAAGAATATTGCCAGTTAGGGCAACCACAACAGCAGCTAGTGGCGGGAACCCAAGTCCAACAAGCAACGGACCGACAATTGCTGCTGGTGTTCCGAACCCAGCAGCACCCTCAATGAATGAACCCATGAGGAAAACCAATAATACAACCTGCACACGCCGATCATCACTAACTGATGAGAATCCAGCGTTGATTACATCAAATGCACCAGATTGCCTCAGCGTATATAATAGCAAAATGGCGCCAAATACGATGATAAGAATACGAGTCGCTGTCATCGCTCCACGAATTGACGCAGCAGCGATTAATGTTGGAGTCATCTCCCAACCAATATATGCAACACCTGCAGCAATTAGCCATGCCACGGGCATCGTTCTCGTTGCTGGTTGGTATAGTCCTACCATCAACACAGCAATCGTTATGAGCGGTAATACTGCCAAAGCGGCGAGCGTTATATCTACCATATGTGCACCGAAATTAAGTTATTGAACAAATCTGATTTCATTGTTATTTATTTGATGTATACTTATACCCAATTTACCGCATCGGCTGATGGTCAGCACACAACGATGTATATCGATGTAACGTTGAACCCTCAGCCTACATTTTTGCGTTTCTCCACGATTGTTTATAATTAACTGATTTTATCCATTTAGTAGTTTGTTACCAAATATCACATAAAACTACCAACGATATATCGGGATAATGCTCGATTTCAATAATATCAGTCGACACACATTAATAGATGTTACATACACGGGAGTGTATGATAGAGGTTTTTATGAGAGGAGACAGAATAAATCACATCAACAATGGCAACAAATACGCCATCCACGGTAGACGAGCGCTCACTAGGTAGCGAGTCTGATCCCGCTGGTGAGGGTACATATGATTACGTCAGTGATGATATTGAACGACCAGGATTGATGGAGGATCTCGACGCTCGCGTTGATGGGGATGTTCGTTTTGATACTTATTCACGCCAGTTATATGCCACTGATGCATCAGCGTATGAACAGACACCGATTGGAGTTGTAATGCCAGCACATACCAGTGATGTTTCTGCGGTGATGGACTACTGTGCAACACAAGAAATCCCTGTTCTCCCCCGTGGTGGTGGCACAAGTCTTGCTGGACAGACAGTAAATGAGGCTGTTGTCATTGATCTCTCACGATATATGGATGATGTCAAGACAATTGATTCAGATAACGAAACAGCAACTGCACAAGCCGGTGTCCGGCTTGGTGATTTGAATGCAGCAGCCGAACCATATGGACTCAAATTTGCACCTGATCCTGCATGGGGAGACAAATCAGTCTTAGGTGGAGCAATCGGGAATAATTCAACCGGCGCACATTCATTACAGTACGGAAAAACCGACTATTATCTTGAGACGGTTGAGGTCGTCCTTGCGGATGGAACTGTCACAACATTTGGTGAGGTCACCATGGACACTCTTCATCAGCGCGGTGATCCTGACGGTGATATTGAAGCACAAATATATGCAATGGTCGCGCAGATCCTGACTAATCACGCTGATGAAATCGCAAGCAAATATCCGAATCTCAAACGAAATGTCTCAGGGTATAATCTTGATATGCTTGTGGATGAACTTCGTGGAGAACGCCGTCTCCCTGATAATTCTGCTATTGATCCCCAGAGTGAGCCTGGTTCGGTCAATCTTGCCCGCCTTCTTGCTGGATCAGAGGGAACACTTGCCACAGTCACACAGGCGACTGTCTCATTAGCCTCCATCCCGGAAACAAAGTCAGTTGCATTACTCACGTACGATGATGTAATAGGTGCAATGGAAGATGTTGCACCAATACTTGAACATGATCCTGCCGCTGTTGAGGTGATGGATGATGTTCTATTAGACCTTGCTCGAGAAACTGCTGAATTCGAGGATGTTGTCGGACTCCTTCCAGACGGAACTGATGCCGTTCTACTCGTTGAGTTTTATGCTGAAACTAATGAACACGGTCGTCAGCAGGTTGCTGATCTTGTTGCTGACCGTGTCTCAGGTGACGAAACGGAGGCTGAGCCAAACCCTGGAGCTGCATCAATCACGACAACAGATCAAACAGCTATTCAATCGATGGAAGCTCACGATGCTGAGACCCGTGAAAAATTCTGGAAGATGCGGAAGTCTGGACTTCCGATACTTCTCTCACGAACCAGTGATGAAAAGCATATTGCGTATATTGAGGATACAGCGATTCCAGCAGAAAACCTCCCAGCGTATGTTTCTGACTTTCAGGATATTCTTGATGAGCATGATACATTTGCGTCCTACTACGCACATGCTGGTCCGGGAGTGCTTCATATTCGACCATTAGTTAATACAAAAACTGCTGAGGGTGTCGAGACATTCGAATCAATCGCTGATGCAGTGACTGATCTTGTGGTGAAATACGGTGGATCTATTTCAGGCGAGCATGGTGATGGTCGTGCACGGACGCAGTGGAATCGAAAACTCTACGGCGATGAACTCTGGGATGTGTTTCGTGAACTGAAGTCTGCATTTGACCCTCAGTGGTTATTGAATCCAGGAAATATTTGTGGTGAACATGCACCGACTGCAAATCTCCGGTTTGACCCTGAATACGAATTTGACGCTGGATTTGAACCGACAATGAACTGGGAGGTCGAAAATGGATTCGAAGGGATGGCTGAACTCTGTCATGGGTGTGGCGGATGTCGTGGTCCACAAGAGACGACAGGTGGTGTAATGTGTCCAACGTATCGGGCAGCCGAGGAGGAGATTCAAAGTACCCGTGGTCGGGCAAACATGCTTCGTCAGGCAATGAGCGGGAGTCTTGATGAAAACGAATTGTTCGAGGATGAATTTGTTGAGGAAGTACTAGATCTTTGTATTGGGTGTAAAGGGTGTGCAAAAGACTGCCCGAGTGGCGTCGATATGGCGAAAATGAAAGCAGAGATTACACACGAATATCACCAGCGAAATGGCTCGAGCTTCCGTGATAAGCTATTCGCGAATGTAACCACAGTACTAAAGCTTGGATCAAAATTCGCTCCACTTTCAAATCTTGCCCAGCAGGTGCCTGGAAGTGGAATTCTTCAAGAAAAACTACTGGGAATCGCGCGTGAGCGGACACTGCCGCCATTCCATCGTCGNAGTTTCGTTGATTGGTTTGAACAACGCGGTGGCGCAGCTATTCCNGCAGATGAAGCAACTCATCGAGTCTTATTATTCCCAGATACATATACAAATTATAATCATCCTGAGGCAGGTCAAGCAGCGGTTAATGCTCTTGAGTCACTCGGAGTTCATATCCAGATTCCGGATGATGTGACTGGATCTGGAAGACCACCACACTCGAAAGGATTTCTTGAAAAAGCAAGAGAGAGCGCACAAACAAATATCAATGCCCTTTCACCACGTATCGCTGATGGATGGGATGTTGTCGTTGTTGAGCCATCTGATGCGGTCATGTTCCAGCGTGACTATCTTGATCTCCTCTCAGGATCAGATGTTGAACGTGTCGCAGAAAACACATATGGGGTGATGGAATATATTGATACATTCCGGTTACTTGCTGATGCAGGGCATACTAACATGGTCAATGGAACAGCACCGTCATTAACATATCACGGGCATTGCCATCAAAAATCAACAAAGAAAGACCACCATACTGTTGGTGTTTTGCGCCGTGCAGGTTATGAGGTAGACCCACTCGACTCAACATGCTGTGGAATGTCAGGGAGTTTCGGGTACGAGGCAGAGCATTACTCAATGTCACAAGCCATTGGAGAGATCCTATTCGATCAGATTGACGATAGTGACGGGGATGTTGTCATCGCGCCCGGGGCATCATGTCGATCACAGATTGGCGATCGACCAGACGGAGATGACCCACCACATCCTGTTGAATTACTTGCAGACGCGGTGACTGAATGACTGTATTCAGCTAAAGAGATATCAAGCGCTGGTACTCAAATACGTGTATAGATTCATTGTATGATTATGTTGCTCATCACTTGAAAGATCGCTCACATCGTGAGCCAATGCATCATTGGATGAGTATAAGTGAAGTCGAATCATATTTATGATCGCCGGGGTGCCTCTGACGACCGGCGTTCATATGAGGTCTTCTCACATGGCATATCATCGTTGACGACGGATTTGCCCGAACCGACGCGACGATGTCCACGCCAATATCAGTTTATCCTCATATGATTTCGATAATGCATACTCCTAGATCAATGATATGTGTCCTCTATTAACATCCATGCTAGCCGTGAATATTTATAAATAATTACAACATCATGGGGATAGTGAGTTCCCCGCACCGCTGTGCGCATTGACATCCTCCCCGCGCTGAAGCGCGAGGCTTTCTCCTCGATTCTCCGTAATTTCCGGCTTCAGCATTTCAAGCTGGAGCCCCCGACCTCAAGGAATGAACGGAGTGAGCGAGTAAGGGTGAGGTAGTTTAGTTGCTGGAGGCGCTCAGCTCCTGAATGACAGTACTGCACTGATTGCGTATGTGCGTGACAGAGCCTGAAATAAAGAGATGTGCTGTACAGGTACAATCAGATGAGCCAAATCCTTCGAGTGGCGGCTCCTTCATTCGACTGAGTAATGATGAGGCAATCGCACATTCAATGTCAGCCCCTGGGGCGACGACAATGGCTGTAAGTGATGCATTCTGATGACTGATGAGATAATCAATATGCCAGTGTGTAACATCATGTATCCCCATAGCCACACGCCGATGTCGGTCAACACGCCCGAGTCCATTTGATCCAAAAGCACTTCCAACGTACGCATACCCACCCGCAGGGAATACTGCCGTTCCATGAGCNCCAATGGTCATTGATGTCGGAGCGTCCAAATTTACACATAGCACGTAACTTCCTGGCGGAGCAGTTCCTGCCCCAATTCCAATTGGGTCAGTCTCCGCTGCAATGGCTGCTGGACTGATTACAATTGGATTCATGTTGATATGATAAGAGACAATCTATCGCCTTTTCGATTATCTTGATATAATAAAAATTCGATTAATCTGGAAGAGTACCCGGTGTCGGAGTCATGAAGAGTCAACAAAAAAGCCTGAATCTTCAGCGCGTGAAGAATATCAAGCGGATGCCTGTGTTGTTGAGGACGCAGCAAGTGAACTAAACACCGAAGCTGCCGTCTTTTTCAGAGGGTATATTTCATGATAATCGTCAGGATCACGCCCCCGTCCAGTTGCAGTTCCGACAAGGCTTGCAATCTGATCATAATTCTTGCGCACTAACTGACTTACAATGTCTGGCATACTTGATCGTTGAGCTAGTTCCTCAGCAGCAGCTCGTCCTGCATACACTTGATCACGACGATTGTCAACAAGAAACATCGCAAATGGTGTTTCATCGAACTGTGCTTCGAGAAATTGCTGTGCTGTTTCATCATACCATGAAATGGCACCGACTGCATCAAGCCGCTCGAGTGCTCGTGCGGCGATTGAACAATATGGACACTCACCGTCGTATATCAATACCGAGTCATATTCAGGCATATCTATCCTAATCCCGTGAGACTCAAAACAATGCTGGATGTATACTATCCTGCGTTCAAACCCCTAAATTTTGCTAGCGTCTGTCATGACGATTATCCTGACGTGCTGTTTCGACAGTAATTTTAGGCTTGCCTAAACATTGAGTATAATGCGCTCAGATATTTGCGTCATTATTCCCACTATCCGCACGTACGACCGAATGAAATCATATTTCGAGAATGCTCGAAATCACGGATTTGATCTTGACCGACTATTTGTTCTTCTCGTTACTGAAGATGACTGTGATGTGAGTGGAATGAAACAAATGCTTGACACAGCAGGTGTTGATGGGGCAGTGTATGATGAGACTCGCCGTGAGGCATGGTTTGATGCCCATGAACTAAGTCAATATATACACCTTATTCCAGCGAAATCACATGCCCAAACAAGCTTTGGTCTTCTCTATCTATGGGCAAATGAACAGTTTACACAGGGGTTCTTCATCGACGATGACACCCGACCGCACTCAGAGTGGGACTTTTTTGCCCGACATCTGCACAATCTTGATCGAACTGATGCCATTGAATCTGTCCACTCAGACGAACGGTGGGTAAACGTGTTATATCAAGACATCGATAATCATGGGTTATACCCACGGGGGTATCCATATTCAGCAATGAATGAAACTATCGAGACAGGTCAACATCAACTAACTGATGTTGTCGCCTCACAGGGACTCTGGACAGATGTCCCCGATCTTGATGCCGTTCGAATTCTCATGGATGGCGATCTTCATGGACAGGCACAGACACGAACGAAACAATCACATTTTGATGGAGACTTCATTGCAGCCCCAGGACAGTACCTCACGGTCTGTTCGATGAACCTGGCATTTGAACGGGAGGTGATTCCAGCATTCTATCAACTCCCAATGGACGATAATGAATGGGACGTCGGACGGTTCGATGATATTTGGTCAGGTATTTTTCTTAAGCGTGCTGCGGATATCCTCGGGAAGGAGTTGATCAGCGGATATCCACTTTGCATCCATGAAAAAGCTGCCCGCTCAACGTTCGATGATTTGATGAATGAGGCACCTGGACTTGAGCTCAATGAACACGTCTGGAGTATTATTGATGACGTTAGTGCAGATGCAACAACATGGACTGAAGCGGCAACAGCGATGGCAACTGCATTATCTGAGGGCGATTTCGAACAACTAACAAATGGTGCGTTTCTGAACCATTGCGGTGAATACTGGCTTGACTGGCTTTGTTGTCTTGAGAAACTCTCTGAGACGACAGCACCAATTGAACACACACCACATACTGATACTGCGCGAGTGGGTGAGTAAATTCACATCATACGGTATGACTGCGATGATTTATTCCTACCCAAGTTGATATCAATAGTCACTGTTTTGAATAAGAGACTCTCTTCCCGCCCACGAAATCGCAAGGTATATAAGATTTAGGCGGACCTAAAACAGACATGGGAGATATCAGCCGGACCGACGAGCGAGCAACCGTTGGGACACACTCTCGCACACGAAGACGCTTTCTTCAGGCCGCAGCCGTTGCCGGAATTGTGTCTGCTGCCGGTTGTGGTAGTGCCGGCGATAATGAAACAGGAACGACAACAGAAGCTGAGGTATCATCACCTATAGGGACATCAGATAGTGAGCAAATTGGGTCTGGGCGTTCTCCTTTCGGTGAGCGAGATATCTCTGATGGTGTTTCAATGTCGGAGATGCCTGATCTCGCTGGCGAATTGACAGTGTATTCAGGTCGTGGTGAGGCACTTGTCGGGGAACTACTCAGTTTCATTGAAGATCGATATCCTGAATTGACTATTCGCCCACTATATAATTCAGCGAGTGAGCTTGTTAATCAAATTATTACCGAGGGACAAAATAGTCCAGGAGATGTATTTTATTCGGTGAATGCCGGATCACTAGGTGCACTCGCAACCCGTGAGCGGACACAGTCACTTTCAGATGAGACATTATCACTTGTTCCTGAGGCATTTCAGTCACCAGATGGATCATGGGTTGGCACATCTGGGCGTGCGCGGGCTATCCCATACAACACAGACATACTCACTGAATCGTCAATTCCAACGAATATCATGTCATTCCCAGATACAACCGAGTTTGATGGACAACTTGGTTGGGCACCAACATACTCATCATTTCAAGCATTTATTACGGCGATGCGGCTTCTTGAAGGAGAATCTGATACACGACAGTGGCTTCGCGGTATGCAGGAGCTTAACGCTCAATCGTATGCTGATGAATTCCAGATTGCCCGGGCGGTCGCTGACGGTGAAATAGCCGTTGGTTTCACAAATCATTATTATATTCAACGCGTCCTTGCTCGTCGAACGACTGATGCACCGCTTCGAACGACATTTACTCAGAATGATGCTGGTGCAATATTCAATGTCGCTGGTGCTTGTATGCTTGATACCGCAAGTGATACTACTCTGTCATCAAATTTCGTCCGACATCTCCTTTCTGCAGAGGCACAAGATTACTTCGCCCGGAAAACATTTGAGTATCCTCTTGTTCCCGAGATTGAACCGATTGGACGACTCCCGTCAATTGACTCGTTGAATCCACCGGAAAGTATCAATCTAACAGAACTGTCAAATCTTGAGAGAACCATTACGCTGCTTCGAGAAACGGGTGTCCTCTGATGAAGAATCGCTGCATCAATATAATAGCAGGGCTCAACCACTGACACTAAGAACGACTAGATATATTATATAATGCCCGACATGTCTGAGGAATAAAATGGCAACCGAATATCAAACTGACACCGACACCGACACTAACACTGGTCCTGACGCTGCTGATGATGAGTCATCACTTCCTCTTGGACTTACTGTTGCCGCGGGTGCAGTTGCTGCTGCAGCCGTGATTCCGTTTATTTGGCTTCTTCGAACTGGCAGTGATGTTGGCATTAAGAATGCGATTGGGCTTATCACACGACCAACAACGATACAAATACTCATTAATAGCGCCGTTTTGGTTATCTTAACAACGTCGATCTGTGTTCTTTTGGGGGTTCCACTGGCATATCTAACTGTTCGGACAGACCTTCTCTTTAGTCGTGTTTGGACTGTTGCGGTGTCATTGCCACTTGTTATCCCAAGTTATGTTGGTGCATTCGCTTTTGTGTCGGCATTTGGTCCTCGTGGTGGATTTCAACGACTCCTCTCTCCGATTGGGATTGAGCAAATACCAGAAATATATGGACTTACCGGGACGGTGCTCGTTCTTAGTTTATATACGTATCCATATGTGTATATTACGACACGGGCATCGCTCAAATCAATGGATACAACACTGGTTGATGCCGCTCGAACACTGGATCACGGACGTTGGGCAACATTCCGCCGTGTTACTATTCCACAAATCCGACCGGCAGTCGCTGCTGGAGCGCTTCTTTCGTCGTTATATGTGCTTTCAGACTTTGGAACGCCCTCGATTATGCGTTATGATGTATTTACTCGTGTTATATATGTTGAATTTGGGGCATTCGGTCGTGACACAGCGACACTGCTGTCATTGCAATTGGTTGCAGTGACACTTTTTATACTCTGGCTTGAATCACGAATCCGCGGTGAAGAACGAACCTCTGCAGGCGGTCGATCTCGTGATATTGTCTCTCTTGGGCGCTGGCGACTTCCGGCAATGATACTACCAGCTGGCGTTTCTGCACTCGCGCTTGTTGTTCCCGTCATTATCCTTATTTCATGGCTTGGGACAGCCTCAGCAACAGTAAGCGAATCGCTCGCATTTCAATGGAGATACATCGGTAATTCAGTCACGGTCGCTACCGCAACTGCTGGTGTTGCTGTTATCGGTGGTATCCCAGTTGCATATCTTTCAGCTCGTCATGACGGATTTCTTCCATCAGCGTTTGAGCGTTTTACATACGTTGGATATGCTGTCCCAGGCGTCGTCATTGGATTGGCACTTGTTTACTTTGGAACTTCGTATGCTGCCCCGATTTATCAAACACTTTATTTGCTTATTTTCGCATATGTCGTCCGATTTCTCCCACAATCAGTCGGGTCACTGCGAGCGTCGTTCCTCGCTGTTGACCCGTCGCTTCCTGAGGCTGCGCGAACACTTGGACAGTCATCTGTCGGAGCCTTCCGATATGTCACGCTCCCACTCGTTGCGCCGGGACTTCTCGGTGGCGCAGCACTGGTCTTTCTGACAACAATGAAAGAACTTCCAGCAACACTATTATTACGACCAGCGGGATTTACGACGCTTGTGACCCACATTTGGGCAGCATACAAATCCGGGTACTTTGGACAGGCGGCTGTTCCGGCGCTTGTACTCTTAGCGGTATCAGGAATCTCAATGCTTGTCATCCTTGCACAGGAGGGATATGATGTCAAATAGTGCACAATCACACACAAACTCGCATTCAGACGAACAGATGAATAGTTCAAAAACAACTCAGGAGACGCGCCGCTCACCTGTAAGTGATGAGAGTAATCACACAGATGAGGTTCTCGAATTGTGTGATTTACAGAAACATTACGGGACGGAGACTGTAGTTGATCACCTCTCATTATCGGTGAATTCTGGTGAGATTCTGACTCTCTTAGGACCCTCTGGGTGTGGAAAGACAACCACGCTGAGACTGATTGCCGGACTTGAAGCTGTAGATGGTGGTATAGTGCGTCTCAACGGCAAAAATGTAACTGGATCTTCATTTGTTCCGCCAGAGCAACGCGGTGTCGGGGTTGTGTTTCAGGAGTTCGCACTCTTTCCACACCTCACCGCACGCGAAAACGTTGCTTTTGGATTGACAGATCACTCTTCAGCTGAAACTGATCATCGTGTTGATGAATTACTTGAATTAGTTGATCTTCCAGACCAAAGTGAAAGTTATCCTGATGAACTCTCAGGTGGTCAACAGCAGCGCGTCGCACTCGCTCGTTCGCTCGCTCCTGAACCCGATATTTTACTACTTGATGAGCCATTCTCAAACCTTGACGTAGACTTGCGAGTTGCTATGCGAGAAGAAGTACGTCGAATCCTGAAAGAAGCAGGAGTCACAGCTATTTCAGTAACACATGATCAGGAAGAGGCGCTTTCTATCTCTGATCGTGTCGCGGTGATGAGTGATGGCCATATTGAGCAGGTTGGTAAACCAGAGGCAGTGTTCCAGCATCCAGAATCACGATTCGTCGCGAGCTTCCTTGGATATGCAAGCTTTATTCCGGGATATGTCTCCGGTGATGTGGTACAGACAGAGGTTGGAACGGTGCCGCGCGAGCAGATTCACGGACTCGCATCAGAATACAATCAAACGCGTATTGATCTTCTTGTCCGTCCAGATGATGTGAGCGTCTGTCAGAGCAATCCGGATAGGAATGACAGACAAACTAGGGACCACGGAAATATGACCGCTGACGGTGCCGGTGCTCATGCTCAGTTCACGAATACGACCAAAACCACATCGAGTCCGATTTCTGGGACAACAGCTGATGAATATGCTGACACACAAATTAACGAGTATGGGTGTGGAGAGGTTGTTGCTCGTCGGTATCTCGGTCCGACATTCTTATACGAAGTTGAACTTGAGACCGGTGAGTCTGTTCAGTGTATGCATAATCATGATGAGGACATTCCAGAAAGCGGCGTCGTTGATATCGAAATTAATGCCGATCATGAACTTGCATGGTTCCCTCGCGAACAGCGACCGGATGAGACGGATGAGCGATACCCTCGCGGTATCTGAGCATTTTTCATTTTTATCCCTGTTCGCTGTCCAGCATGCATTTTGTTTATAAATTTATGCGCTCGGGTGATACTTTACTGACACGGGTCCGTGCTCGTCTTCCGATATCTATTCGGACGCTTCTTGCAGGGATACTTGCTGTTGGAACTGGGTTGCTTGTTGCGCTCGTTGCTATCGACGTATTCCCATATCATTCGATTAATGATGATGAGGCAGTTTACCTCACGCAGGCAGCACTACTGCTTGATGGGGCGTTCTTCATTGATCCGGCACCATATCCACCCGAGGCAGTCCGTCCATGGTTTTTTATTCTTGATGATAGCGCTGTAGGAACACAACTGTACAGTAAGTACACTCCTGTCGTTCCCGCTCTCTTTGCAGTTGGGTATCGTCTTGGTTTTGGGACTTGGACAGTTGGACTCGCACTCATTGCGACAGGGACCGCAGGTGGTGTCTATCTACTTGCCGCACGGGCGTTTGATCGAACTATTGGTGTATGTGCAATTGTCGTCCTTGCAGGATCTCCGATGTTTTTACTCACCTCAGCAACATTCCTGTCATATGCTCCGACAACTTTTCTCAATGTCATTTTTGCGCTTGCGTATCTTCATTCGTTTCGTGCGCATGACCAGCGCTTACTCACCTGGGGATGGGCTATTGCTACTGGCTTTGCAACCGGTATAGCGTTTTTCGCCCGACCATACACAGCATTGTTATTTGCTCTTCCATTTATTATCCATACACTGGTTACTGTTGGTCATCAGCTACGAGATTTTGGATGGTCACATCAACAAACACGCGTTGCAGTGACCCGTGCATTTCTCACAGCAATCGCTGGATGTGTCATCGTTGCGGTCGCGTTATGGTACAATGCAATTGTGACAGGCGACCCGCTCACTTTTCCATATGCTGCCTTCGCTCCAGCCGATGGGCTCGGGTTTGGTCCTCATGAGTTGCTCTCATATGAGGCAACATATACGCCCGAAATAGCGTTGAGAACAACAATAATTATTCTTCAATCACTTGCTACCGAGTGGATCGCTGCAGGAATCATTGGGACCGGATTTAGTGTCCTCGGGGGTAGCGTTGTCATATATGATATTATCATTGGTTCATCAGATTCCGACGACTCATCACTCCCCAGCTCGACTATCTCGCTGCTCTTGATATCAATCATTCCGACTGTCGTTATCGGTGAAGCGTACTTTTGGGGGACATATAATGGATTACAGAACGGTCTCATCGATCTTTTAGGACCCTTTTATCATTTTGATATTCTTATTCCAATCGCAATCTTTGCTGCTGCTGGACTTGTCACGCTATTTCGTCGTCTCATCACAGTGCTCACGATATTCACGACCAGGCAGCGGGCACGCATTGTGATCGGTATTATACTCATTATGACTGCGCCTATTATTGGAGTCACCGGAGAGTCTGTTTTGATGGATCCAATCGAAGCAAATAGTGAACGGAGTGAGTCCCTTGCAGCAACATATGAACCAATTAAGGAACATTCATTCAATAACGCTGTAGTCTTTACTCCAGATACATACGGCGATTGGCAGGCACATCCATTTCAGTATCTCCGATCGGATCCGACTCTTGATGGACCTGTTGTGTATGCGACAGACGGTCCACCACGTCGTGATATGGCAGTTATTGATGCAACGAACCGAACGCCGTATCGATTCACATATCGTGGTGATTGGACAGGTGCGGTGGAACCAGTCACACCAGCGCTGCAGCAACTCTCAGTCCGACGCGGAGCAGTCATACAGATTCAGACAACTGTTGGGCAGCCTCAGAATCTTCAATCAGCGAGTGTCCGGATTGAAACTGACGATGGGTATGCACGATACCAGGTGACACCGGTCAACCACACTCGCAGTGACCAGACAGTACTGGTGCGGTGGTTAATTACTCCAGACGGTGTCTGGGTTCGGAACCTCCCAACTGCATCGACTGGAGGAGAAACAGTACAATTAGATACCATATCTACATTTGCACCATCTGGCTCTGACCTAAGTAGATCAAAGAACGAGTACAAAGCATCACGTGACAACAGAGCCAACATAACTACAAATACAACACAGACTGCTGTGACACTCCCTTCAGGACCATCAGAGGTTGATCTCATGATAACATTCGTTGGTGCAGGTGGTGCAAGTATAACATATCGACAACACGTTTCTGTTGAGACAACAAATACCACAGCATCCATTAAGGATAACAGAAAACCATCAGTTCGAGCGATTTGGCCGGCAAAAACTCAGGTCTGCCGGCTCACAACTGATTGCGGTCGTGAACGAACATGGATTGGACCAACATCTGAAACACTGAATGGCGTCTCGATAAATGCATCAGCAACAGGTTACCACGCTAACATCTCCTCAGTGGATTAAAACAGCGTCATCACATGATATATGGAATGAGTAAATCTCGCCAAAATCCGATTCTCTTCAGCATTTTATCTCTGTGACTGTGAGTATGACTCCGAGTTGGATTCACAGAGTAACAAGGCGGATGCCACGGGGCTTGACCCGAGGCGATTCACCATTATATCCTCATTCCTCCATTGGACCAGTAAGATCAATCTCAATCAATCCTTCACGGATTGCATATTCCATCTGCTCATCAAGGGGCATCTCTCTCCATCCACTAGGTCGTGCATCCTCAGGAATCGCCTCAAGTTGATCACGAAACGATATATGGAGGAACTGTCCATTTTTTTCACACGCTGGACATGTTAAAATAATAAGACGAACTCGATATGGTCGATCCTCCGTGTGCCCACAGCGTGGGCAAATATACGACTCTGTCACTATTTGCTCGTATGTGCTACAGTAACTCGAATGTATGGAATAAATGAAAACATGAAATAGAAATGATAGATCTATGCGTAGATAAATAAGGATTGAATCTCTGTGAACTACCCCGCCCTGCTCGGCCTGACGGCCTCGCTGAGGGCGGGGTTTCCTGCTTCTACGACGTTGTCAGACTGCGTCTGACAGCCCACCAGACGGAGTCTGGTGAACGCACTTTGCAGATACAGGTGTATCCACAGTGAGTGCAGT
>P_A23_Liq_3_FmtDRAFT_1000076_pt1 | contig 19674 bp, 21 predicted proteins | sample PonA233FremontCA_FD_10237 | JGI IMG/M metagenome (IMG submission 10237)
TGCTTGAACACCTGCGCGCCCAGCGTGTTTCCCGAGAACAAGCCGCCGCTCACGACCAACAGATGACGGTGAATACGGCTCGTACATCGTCTTATCTTTCAGTGTTCCATCCGTATGGATCCCACTTTCATGCGTGAACGCATTTTCACCAATAACCGCTTTATTTGGCGGTAGGGGTATATTAGTCGCTTGTGAGACGGTCTGCGCAAGAGAGTACAACTGATCAAGCGTTGCTGTCTCGATATCGTAACCATGTGCGAGTGCAATTGCGACTTCTTCGAGTGCAACGTTTCCAGCCCGTTCACCAATCCCATTGACTGTACCATGGACAAGGTCAGCCCCAGCAGCAAGACTGACCCATACATTTGTCATTGCAAGTCCAAGATCATCATGCGTATGTGTTGAGACTGGACCAAGCGCTGCAAGTCGTGACACATACTCATACGTCGTCTCGGGATTAGCGTGTCCAACCGTATCAGCATAACATGACCGGTCGGCACCAGCATCGAGTGCTTCCCGCATCAATCTCTCAAGGAACTCGATATCAGCCCGTGAACCATCCTCACCAATGACTTCAACCCAGAGGTCATGATCTTTGGCATATTCAACCAGCTCAGCGGTCGTTGTGACTACCTCTGATCGTGTTGATCCAACCTTTGTTTCGATATGTTGGTCGCTCGCAGGAACAACGATCGTTACTCCATCAACGCCGCAATCAACTGCGAGTTCAATATCGGATTTGACACCACGAGCGAAACTTGTAACGGTTGCATCAAGATCAAGCCCTGTTACCTGTCGGATTGTCTCTCGCTCACCTTCACCGGTACAGGCGCTGCCAGCCTCAATAAACTCAATCCCAGAGCGGTCAAGTTCACGAGCAATTTCGGCTTTTTCATCGGGATCAAGCGATATACCAGGTGCTTGTTCACCATCTCGAAGTGTTGTATCGAGGAGCTGTACCGTACCGTCAGAATCCAAAGCGGATGCAAGGGGTATGCCGGGGTTACCCCCGAATAAATCGACCACGAGTCATATACTCATATGACTGGTATTTTTGAATGTATATAAACTATCTGTTTTTCGATAATACTCACCTAACAATCCGATAACGTATGCACAAACTCAGATTCTCTGCACTGAGCAGCAGTTGAACACAATCGAGGGATTTTAATGACCTAACGCCGAGAATGTTTAGCAGTATAATCGAGGCACACACGCGTTTTAATCATCTGCAACAATCCGAACGGTATCGCCAGTGCTAATAGCACCAGCAACTCCGGATGGAAGTTCGATGACTGTATCTCCCTCCGCAGTCCCAATCCCATACCATGCAGAAAGCCGTGTGCATTTTTTAACGATATCATCTTTGAGCCATAGGACGTCAATATCGCTGTAAACAAACAGCATATGTATCGTTCGTTGAGTGACGCGATCGAATTGAAATACGAGTGCAGACCCAACGGAGAACTCTCGGCGGAACATCAATCCACGAATATGTGTACACCAGGTTGCTGCAATTTCGATATCTGTCGCGAGTGTGTCTACAGAACTATCAGTATGGGAGATATGTTTAAGATACATAATATGTTATCAGATATAGTATGAATAAATCTGCTTATAGACACGTGTCTTTAGACATAACAGCGTGATATTATTATTATTCCAGCGGTCGACATGTCACATGCGGATTGTATCGATTACTGAGAATCGAGGAGAAAGTCTCGCGCGTTAGCGCCGGAAGGACGTCAGGGCAAGTGATTATACGCTGGTGTATGTAATTTCGATCGTCATTTCAATTACGTATTGACGATACATTGATTTAATTGGCGAATAAGAAGTAGTTGGACTGAATAATAGAATTATTAGTGTAAGAAAATATCAGCAATTTATTAAATAGTTATTCATCAGTATGATGATAGAATCTCAATATAATGTATAAGACACCAGATGGGACATCTGTCGGTGTTGATGATCCGTATGACCATGCCGATATCTGCGATCATCTGACAGACGATGGTCGATGTCGACTCGCTCTCTCACAGGGTGATAATCATCCTGAATTTGCGACAGACCGACGGGAGGATAATTACGCTTGTCTTGCTCACACATATGAGGAAAAAAACAAAATAACGTCCACAGGCTCCAGTGATGTATCATCATCTGCAGAGCCGTCTATTCCTGTAAGCGCCTTTCGTGAGTGTCCGCATTACCGGTCAACGACCGCTAAGCATGCCTGTGTTCGCTGTGGGCTCGAAGATGTTCGTATCGCGCACGATACGGACGCACAATCGCTTCTTGAAGAGCATCACCTTTCATACAGAGACAATACTACTCAGGGTTCGGGTATCTCAGACACCAGTGAGGGCACCGATGAAACCACACAGAACAATTCGGAATCACAAATAACCTATAGTCATGAAATAACAGTCGCATTGTGCCGATGGTGTCATTCCAAAGTCCATCAATCGATTGCTCGGTTAGAGGATGATGTGTCACCGGATCCTGAGGCGTTCGCCACTCGGGAACAGCGCCGTGCGCGTGAACAACAAGAACTTGGCTTCTCTCCTGCCAGTGAAAAAAATAATGACTGATCTTTGACAGCGGTTCATGATTAATAATACCTGTACATTACCGGTTATATGCTGAGCAGGCGCAATACCACGGCCTTTAGTGATTCAACAAACTTCTGGGTGAGCTGATTCACTAATTCGGATACGAGAGAACTACTCTGACCGGTGCATGTCTAGTTAACCACCCAGTTCTTCTGTGAACTACTACACGCGGAGGAGGATGTCAATTATTCACGTTATATTGAACCATCGCTGAGGTAGATTCATATGCTATTGGCTTATTATCTATGAGTTGTTGAGAATACGACTTTTTAATTGGTTTGAAGCACAAAATGAATCTATTCCGAATATAGTCACAAACTGTATGATAAAAATAAATAATTCTATATTTTCAACAGCTGTTTTATCAAATCTAGTATTCGTCACAATGTGTCTGTTTGGTTTCGAGACCGGGCGCTTTTTGCCTGTCTTTGTTGTATCCCTGAATACCGAATGACTCATATCGCTGTCATCGATAATCACGGTCAGTTTACGCATCTCGAACAGCGGGCACTCCGTGATCTTGGGGTTGATGTCGAGCTCGTTGATAACACGACATCACCCGAGCAACTAATTCAGACCGCTGATGGGCTCGTCCTCTCTGGTGGTCCCGATATTGATCGAGTTGGTAACTGTCCAGAATATCTTGAATTGGATATTCCAATATTAGGTATCTGCCTTGGTATGCAACTACTCGCNAACGAACTTGGTGGATCAGTCGCTGCTGGTGATTACGGTGGCTACGCCGATGTGGATGTTGAGATTCTTGATGATACCGACCCACTCATTGGATCACTCGCCCCAGAAACGCGTGTGTGGGCAAGCCATGCTGATGAGGTTAAATCCGTCCCCGAGGGGTTTGAACGAACGGCACGATCAGATGTGTGCCGTATCGAAGCAATGAGTAATCGTGATCAAGAGCGGTATGGTGTCCAGTGGCATCCTGAGGTCGCACATACTGAGCGCGGTGAAGAGGTCTTCAAGAACTTCATAGCTCGGTGTCAATAGCGCGTAGTCATCTCAAAATATTTTTTATATGACTACAACACAAAGCGAACTTGCAAATCTGTCACGATACATATTCCGTGCTCCGCGGTGGTACGTTAGCCTTACGTTCGCAATCGTCGTTGCAGCTGCCGTTGGTGTCGCTGCCTTTGATTCTGGCGCGTACGCTACAACATGGCGTGGACTCTTTATTTTTGGTCGTGATGCATGGGAAGGTGTATTCTTTATTGGAATCCCAACAGTTGTTGCTGCCTTTGCAACAACCGGCGTTGATCGGTTCGTGGGAGGTAAGCTCACGGCAAATAGGTCATCACTTCTTGCATTAATCTCTGAACTGATTCTTGTGACTATTGTTGTAACTGCTGCGGTAATCTCAGTCATCACAGGACTTGGTCAGCGATTCATTTTTGATGCTCTTGTCGTTGCGCTCGCCTCCATCTTCGCATTTCGTTTGCTTATTGTGATGGCTGTCTCGCGTTCATCATTGGTGATCGCAGCACTTCCAGCAAGTATCCAGACACTCGTTGCTGCTGTTCTGTTATTTGTCTATAGTGGTACCTTACGCTATATCTCATTTGGTGGACCGTTGCTTGATGCATATATGATGCCATATTTGGCTCGTCCTGAAAGAGCTCCAGCAGAGTTATCTGCGATATCGATGGAGCACTTTGCACTTCTTGGGATTACATCTGTGCTCTATGCGCTTGCTGTGTATGGATTTATTATTGTTGTTGATCGCCCATGGCGTCGGAGTCTTAATGTTTCAATGCTTGATTTTCTTCGTGGATTCATCGGTCACATCGCAGAAGGTTCACGTGAACTTGAGGAATTCTTTCAGCAACTCGGTGAGGAGGCATTAATTCCGGTTTCAGTGCTTTCATTCAAGACGTTAGATGATGTTGAGAAAGCTCGATTTGTCCTTCCAATGATACATCCTGGACCAATGGGTGAGATTGGCGGAGGAAATCTTCCTGAGCGAGTGGCTACAGCAGCCAATGGACTTGCATTCCCTCCACATGCAACTGCTGGTCACGATTTTAATCTTGTGACTGAACGTGAAGTTGACACAATCATCGATGCCGTCGAGACCGCAGCCAATCGCATCGAATACGCGACTGAGGCAACACGGAGTGTTCGTACCCACTCTGGAGAGTCATCGATGCTCGGGCAGTGTATTGGAAACAATGGATTGTTAATTTCAACATATGCGCCGGGATTCGCCGATGATATTGCGTATGGTGTCGGTCTTTCAGCGTCGGCTGAAGCTCGGACAACTGGATTAAGTAATGTGATGCTTGTTGATGCACATAACTCTAACAACGGTCTTAGTGGTCCTACTCTAGGGCATGTCACTCCTGGTTCTGCCCGCGCATTTGACATGATTAGTGCGGCTCGACAATGTGGAGATCGCCTTTCAACAGCTGAGCAATACCCGATGGAACTGGGGACTGCATGGGCAGAGACGCCGTGGGACCCAACGGATGGTATTGGACCACTGGGCGTCCGCGTTGCTGTCCTGAAAGTTGCCGATAATGAGACTGCATATGTACTTGTTGATGGTAATAACATGGAACCTGGGCTCCGTGGTCAGATAATCGAAGCGATTGTCGATGAGGGACCAGTTGACGCTGCAGAAATAATGACAACAGATACACATATAGTTAATACAGTCGAGGCAAATAATCAGGTTGGTTCGGCAATCGACAATGACATATTCATTAACACACTCACGGAACTTACCACAGAGGCACGTCGTGATTATGAGACTGTGACAGGTGGGATGGCTGTCGAACGAGTGTCTGTTACTGTCTTTGGCAGTGACCGAACAGAAACGCTCGCAAGCCATGCGAATGCTGTTGTTTCGATTGGTGGAGCGTTTGCCGTGACAGTGGCGCTTGCTGCCATTGCTGTCAGTGTGGTGATTTTTCTGTTTGCTTAGAGCACGGTGTCACTATATCCTGTTATTGATCTTCGCTTCCGTGTGAACGCGGAGGAATCCTGCGCGTGAGTGGTGGAAATTTCAGGTTTGCAACTCCACCGAGCTCAGACACGGTGGGACTCCGGGTAAATATCTTGCACTGATATCAAATTGATGCAAAATAGACGTCTATCTGTTTAGTTACCACACCCAGAGTTGGATTTTCTCCAGACTCCAAGTTAACCTTGTGTCTCATCAAACAGTTCATCAACAGCCGCTTGTGCGGTTCGCGCAGCCTCATCAGCTACATCGTCGGCTGGTGGTGAGACATCATCAGGTATGTTGAGATACACATCAACTTCAAGAACGCCAGATTCAAAACTAACGGTAATATCAACGTCGGTTACCGTCGACTGTCGGTATTCAGCAAAAATAACTCCCTCAGCAGCATCCGCAGCCGTTTGAACTACGGCTTCATCGCTTGGTGTCGAGGGTGACATTACGATAATTTCGTGTTCATGCACCAGCGCCGCCAGGACCCATCGGACCACCACCACCAGCGCCGCCCTGGAGCATCTGCTGAAGTTCTTCTTGAAGACTTTCGAATTGATCGCGAACTCGATCTTCTTGTTTCTGCAGTTGCTCAACACGAATCTCAAGGCTATCAACTTTGTCTGAAAGTTCGTCGTGAGCGGTGTCATACTCCGTCTCAACAAGTAATTCACCAACCTCTCGATACATCATCGTTTCCTCATTAACATCTTCAAGCGCATCAAGCGCCGCTTCAGACTCATTCAGTGTCGACTCAGCTTGATCTTTCTGGGCTGCCACCTTCTGTGCCGTTTCTTGAAGGTCCTGCAGCTCTTCGAGTTTCTCTTGTGCCTCTGGTGGCAGATTGCCCTGCATATTCATTAATGGGAGATGCGGACTGAAAAAGACCCGTATTCTCGACAGATGGAGTAAGTCGTTTCTCATGGGACGTTCGCTCAATCCAGAGGAAGTTTATACGATGAAGAGACTGGACCATAATTTCCTCAAGATGGAGATAATTTCAATTAAGTGTTATATAACTTTTCGATTGTATACAGATTGAACTATATGCGGACAAGTTATGCTCTCAATCACCGGTCACTCAAGTTTCAGATCATCAGCGCTATTGAATAGTTGTTCTGCGACCGCAACAAATCGTGTCCACGTATTTGCGCCTGCTCGAAGTGCAATTAGATCTGCTGCAGCAATGTTCACTGTGACAGTTGTGCCATTATTCTCGACCTGCGCGCAAGATCGTGCATCGTCAATTTCTCCGACTTCTTGCTCAACGGCTAAGCGCACAACTTGTGCATGCTGCACGCTGGTGTAATCCCATGTTAATTCCAGTGTATGACATTTTTGACTGACACTGTTGGTCTCCCCATCCGTTGTGACCGATGAATGAATATCTGTGATAGTATTATGAGATGAGTCAGCGGACATTTCAATTTTGCCAATATTACCACTGTGATCACTTTTTGCAGTATCGCCATCGATACCCGAATCAGTATTCATGATTTTTCGATGAGCTTCGGTTGGATACTACATCCTACCGAATATGAATCACCTTATGATCACATCAAATCCTCGGGGCAATCTCCTTGCATTCTATAAATTACCATGTCGGATGACGCCTAGAGTTTTCGCTGTGTTCTTTGGAGAAAAAGGACCGCAGTCACTGTTTTGAACTGCAAGAAAACGTCTTTGTAGGCTGGTATAATCGATATAATCACTCAACAGGGACTTCTTTAATCTCTGGAGCACGCTCTTTTAACAACACACGATGTCCACAGAATGGACATCGAACGCCGCCATACTCCTCGAGTTCGACATCACGCTTACAGCGAGAACATTTATAACTCATTATATGTAAAAATATTTAGTTATCATCGTCACCATCTGTTGAAAGCGCAGCACGGATTGAGCGCTGCACTTGCTTTCCTCCAGGTGTTTCCGGATTGTACGTTCCACCGGTAAAGAGTTCACCGGTCTCTTCATTTCGCCATATTCCTGTTCCAACACGGGTGACATCATCACCATCGATGCTTGCATTACGCATTTCTGATTCGATTTCTTTGACCCGTCGTCGTGCAACACGTCCATATCGTGCTCCGAATCGACCAGCACTTCCAGTCGTCCGTGCCTTTTCTTCAGCCATAGTATGACATGGTATCCGAGGCGCGAGTATAAATCCTACGAGATGGGGTTTAACGACACTACGAAACTCTGAGGTCAGTCTTTGTGAATACCATCTTGTTTGCTGGCGTATTATTTATTTGTATATCTTGCGATTGCGCTGTGAGGTACCTTGGTATCACTTCCAGTCTTGGGACACTCACCGTGTTCCATCGCTACATAAGATCGATCGACAATTCGAATATACACAATTCTGTCTCAGAATCACTCACGTAATTCTGCGGCCGTGAGCGCATCGTTGAGGTCATCACGAATGTATTCGCCTGTTTCAACATCCATTGCTGTTGTTACCACACGATTTTCTTGGACGCTTGAACCATCTCGAAGCAATAATCGGACATTTCCGTTATTATCGGATCGGGTGACTTTCGCACGAAGACCACTTTGTGATCCTGTTCCACCAGCATCAATTGGTCCTGGGATTATTTTTTTCACATGTGGATGATCAGCAATGACGCTGATTGCCTTCCGCCCGGGTCGACCACCAATGAGTGTTGAATGTGTCCCACCGATTTTCTCACGTGGTGGCGTTTCAACGACCTCAAGTGACCGCTCACCCCGCTTGTCGAGAACACGCTCAACAGGGCGCTCACCGGCAACACGGTAAAATTCATAATGAACCTGTGCACGCGTCTCGCGAAGGACATCACGGTTGCCGGTTGCAAAGACCGTCTCAGGTCGTTTGCGACGAACTTCATCTGCAACCTTTCCAGCAAAATTTCGCAACTCAACGACATGGGTCTCCGGATTATCCTCAGGAACTGTGGTTACAGTTGTTGTTGCGATTGTCGTTTCCGCTTCAAGCATCGTCACATCTGCTCGGTCACGTTCGAACTCAATGACGACTGTATCGCAGTTGGCGGTGTCACAAACTAGACAATAATCGCCTGGTCGTTCTAAGGGCGTTCCACACCGCCGACAGTCCATACAAATATAAACTGGTGCGTAAATAAAAGCACGGTTGTTCATCATCACATGCGTATTGTGTCGTTTAATTGAGTTTCAAGCGCTTGGGTTCGTTATTTTATCACTCTATAGTTGCAGACGTCGCTGAACCACTATCCTTTCACCAGAAGAATTTGGCTCTGTAAGGCTGGGATCTGAGCGCCTACAGATTATGAGAATAAAAGACATGATCAAACACGCTCTTTGAGATGAATTAATGTACAGATTGTCAAGTCGACTGCCTCGGAATTTGACCCCGAGGGTAAAGCCGACACTTCTCAGTTACCCGTAATATGTAATTTAATTGGTAGTTAAATAGTGACTGTCATGGTCAGCGTGTCTGGCTGAGAGTCTCATCACATGGGCGGTCAGACACCACGCACCGTCCAACTCAGAGAGGGATAGGACGTCCAAATCAACATCGTCCGAGAGATGAACTCTCTCGTGATCACGAAAATCTTCGATTTTCGAACGACCTGTGGAGACCGGAGCGCTCTGAAACGGCTCTCTCAGTGAGAGTGGGTTTGTCAGTTCTGTCGACAAAGCAGGAAGCTTGGGGCTTTGATGTTGATGTGGATGTGACCCTGAGGCAGGTTCACAACAATGATGTGATATCTCTAGTTATAATTTTGCCGGGGCAACCTTTAGATACTCCCGAAGAACGGCAGTTGCGTACGCACCAGGCGGAAGCGTAAATACTAATTTATAGCTTTGCCCGGATTGATCAATGTTATGTTTATCACTATCGGTATTACAATCAGCTTTCGTAGATATGTTTGTCTGGAGGGCCATAGCACGCCGTGTTCCTCTTGAATCAAATGTTCCTGGAAGATCAAAATCCTCCGGTGTAATGTCATATTCTGCAAGCACACTTTTCTCAATTTCCCCTGGTTTACCGCTTGCAAAGTTAGTCTGAGTTCCAACTAACGGTGCAGTGACAAATGCCCGTCCACGCTCACAATGTCGTTGCATAATATCAACACGACGTTCCGTTGTAAGTTGTGTTCGCGCTGGATCCGGTCGTATCACCTCTGTTGGTGAATTCTGATCTTGAAAACAGACGATATCACCAGCGATAGGGCGATGAATTGGAATATCGTGTCGAAGTCGCTCACTAATGATCCGATTGAATAGGTCTGACTGCGCTGCATTGACGAAGAGCCGCTGAAGGTTTTTTGGGACTGCCATGAGTGCATGACGCCATGTTGCAGCATCACTGTCTATGTTAGCATTAGCTTCATTCAGTCGGTGTAACATTGATTGTTCAAACCGGAGTGCATTCGGCATTCGTTCAATTGCTTCCTCCCAGTCTGGGCGAGAACTCCCAGCTTGCTCACTCGCAAATTCACGAGCTCGCTGTGTTGTCTCGGGCTCACTCTCAAAGGAATTAGCAACATACTGCAATACTGCATCTCGCCATGCATTACGAACAATTGCTCGACCAACGCGATGTGTGATTGGTCGACGACTACCGAATCGCTGATGACCGAAGTAGTTTGGAAATGCGATACTCACTTTGTTCGTATCTCCGGCATACACACTTTGAGTATCATCATCTTGACTGTGATTGTTGCTCACGGTGTATGCATGTAATTCAGCGGTTATTGCGTCAACAACACTGGTGTCTGTCGCGCTCCGTACACAAATCTCAAAGCTGTTTCCCCCGAGATCTCCAAACTGAAGCGGTCGTCCAATCCGTCCAAGCACCTCTATATCGGCATTTGGGATTGCTGTAAGTGATTTATTATTCGGATTGATTCGAGCAATAGAAAATAACTGTGTAGTAATTGCGTACTTGTCCTTCGTGCCCGCCCATGAAACTCGTTCCCGACTAATCTCAAGATTATCAGATAGTTGTTGGACAAAGTCGTTTGTATCCCACTTAGAAAGCGTTACGCGAAGTAATACGTGTGGATAATCACCAACCGAAGCATCAATTGGCTCTGGTTCAATTGTCTCAATCTCTCGTACCTGAAAGTCTGCTGGGCGAACACGGAGTCGTCCATCTGTCCCATCAGTGTCACTATAATAATATTCAATTCCAACTGTCTGTTCGCGAGAGGGGGAAATGCGCATCGCAAGTGTAGATTGATTATTACTCAATCAGCAAGGTCGCTCCGATTGATGCTCTACAGACACACGGAATAGTGCCTGCCTCCGGAGCTATCGTATCCACACGTGCGCCAACATCAATATAAACATGCACACAATGAGGATTATACTATCTGGATATATATTAGATGTGAATCCCAAGCATATGTACAGATTGTCAAGGCGATTGCCTCGGGGCTTTGATGTTGATGTTGATGTTGATGTTGATGTGACTCCGAGGCAGGTTCACAACAGAGCTACTCTTGTTCATGTGAGTGATCATCGATCTTCTCACTCCAACTTGATGAAGAACGGGTGGGGTTTATGTTGTCTTCATCGCTGTGATTTCTCGATATTCCAGTGAGTCTAAACTGTGCTCCCCCATCGACGCTTTCTCCAACAGTAAGTTCCCACCCGTGTGCGTCTGCGATTGTCGAAACGATATTTAATCCAAGCCCTGTGCCGCTCTCAGCTGTTGTATACCCATATTTGAGAACCTGATCGCGATCGTCCTCTGGAATACCTGGTCCGTCGTCGCTAATCAGAATACCTCCGTCAATTTTTGAGACGGTCACAGTAACAGTTTCATTACTGTGGACAATAGCATTTTCAAAAAGATTCTCAAAAAGCCGTTGGAGTCGGTGTCTGTCGGCTTCGATTACCCCAAGATTGTCTCTAAGCTTTAATTTCCCATCTCCGCCAACTATCTTCCACGCATCGTTAACGATTGAATCAAGATGAATAGATTCTATATCTGTTATCTGTTGATCTTCAGTTACAGCGGTCAGGACATCATCAACAATATTTAGCATTCGGTCATGAAGATCTTCAAGCCGATCAACAAACTCGTTTTGACATCCCGTCTGTTCTCTCAAGTGTGTTGTCTGCGCTTTTGCAGCGTTGAGTGGGTTCCGCAGATCATGACTGAGGACGCTAGCAAGACGTTCCAGCTCAATCTCACGGGTCTTGTACTTTGTGATGTCACGAATGACACTGACGAGATATTCCTGATCATCAATCATTGTTTGTGATACGTTAACTTCTGCCCAGAACGGGTCTCCATCATGTCGCTCTGCACGCCATAAGAATGTCGCACTTCCGACCTTACGAGCTGTTTCATACGCCTCCTGTGCACGCGCTTCGTCTGGTGAATTTGGACCAGCAGTGTAATCGGCAATATCGAGGCTACGAAATTCAGCGGAGGTATACCCAAAAACATCTTCGACGGCATCATTCACTGCAAGAGTCTTGCCAGTCTCAGCGGCTCTGATGACTACAACATCATCAAGCTCATCCAGCAATTGTTGGAATATGCCATCTGCCGACTCCGATTCCGACTCATTCGCCAACTCTCGCATCATATTTTATTGTGACCGGATATGGTGTAAGTCGTTTGGCCAAATAGAGCTAAATGTGATATCAGGGATATATCCGGGAATACTTAATTACTGCTCAATCACCGTTGTTACCGTTTTATCTATAACAAGGGTAAGACCCCTTCCTCAAGGAAGCCGTCTTAGTGCTCCTGAAAACTTATTGAGGAATTCAATTCAAAATCTTGTCATAGGGTAGCCGCTGATACTGTTGTGTAGGACCGGTGGTTCAGGATGTTTCACGGAGCACTATGGTGGCTGAGTAGGTCGGGGTAGTTCACTGATATTCTCCTGCCCTGAAGACTGTCTTTTACTCATAAGTCGTCCCGACGAGGTGAACGGGGCGAAGCAGTAAAAACTGATTTCATCATCGGGAGTTGGGAGTCTCATCCCAAGTAACTGGCTATGTCGATGACAAGTTGACCCGGTTCGAGCAGCCCCTGTGACCCGATCGGTAATCCCGGTTGGCGTCTCAGTCCGTCAGGATTTGTCTCAGATCCTCCTCGACAGCGACTAAAACGCCACGTTGGGATGCTGTGGACTTATGCGTAAGAGGCAAGCCTGAAGACGCGGGTATTCTGCTTGTATTCTATAATGACCGTGATCTCGATACAATAACCATCGAGGAAATATGAACGGCGTCTCTATGTTAATATAAGCTAAGACTGCCTGTGATACGGTCAATATTTTCATCGCTATCTGGTCCAATGGCAATGCAGGTGACCGTCCCTGGTTCAAGTTGTGTATGCCCAGCATCGCGCACCACAGCGTGTGGAATTCCATCGCGCTCGGCCTCGTCTGCTAATTGAAATAATTTCTTTTCACTATTAGCTTTGAGTACGATCTTCTTTTGACCGCCACCTTTCCACTGCTTTTCTGATCTTGTGCCGGTATCCTCAACAGCAGATAAGGATGCATGTGCGACCTGTGCAGCAAGCTTCCCCTTTCCCATTCCTAGATCAGCACGGGCGACTATAGCTTGTTTCATATGTACGCGTCACTCCCACGCCCACATATCGGTTGCTGCTTGGATCACATATCATAATACAATTATCGGCTGAACGACTGCGAATCCTCATATCTCAGTCCAACGGTGCAGTGTCGCTAGCTTCACGTATGTTTATTAGATTAGCAATGATGACGTGAGTTTTCAATCACAAAGATACTGATATCCTTGTGTGAACTGTCTCGGGTCGCATCAAAGCCTCGGAGGATTTCGCGTGGACTCCCGTTCTATGCCTCAACAGTGACGGGAGGGTTGTGCTTCCCACTCACGTTTAATATCCCACGATTCAACCGCACATCTACGGATGCGCTTCCATCGTCTGCGTTTCACAGACGACGGAGATACTGCAAACCGGTGTTCTTCGAAGGATTGTCATGAATGCTGTCCGATAACTCGAACAAGCCATGCTCTGTTCGCTGCTTGAGCAAGGGATTTTATGCTCGAACTTAGATAAAAGATTAAATCAAGACATACTGAACAGAGAGATATGATATCGCAGTTNGTACCTAACGTAGAGTTTAAANGCACTAATACTCAGTCACGCTGTGGACAGATTTATGTAAGACATCAAAATCTTAAATTAACGTTTGAGGTAATATCAGTCGGCTCTCTCAGTTCTATGAGAAAATCTATGCCGCGCATCTCGGATATCTGGGGTCTTTCATACTTGTCTGAAGATCATTTCAACAGTTCGGTTTCGGTGGCTGTTGCATGATTCTCTCTGATGATGATATTCTTGCCCGACTTGAGACGCAAGAACTTGTTGTGGAGCCAATCGATGATCTCGATATGCAGATTCAGCCTGCTAGTATTGACCTTCGCCTCGGCGAGGAATTCCTTGAGTTTCAGCGAACAAATATTTCATGTATCCATCCAAATCGCAAGGAGGAGGTATCTGAGTATGTCTCTGAGACTATTGTCTCCGAAGGTGACGAATTTATTCTCCATCCAGGTGATTTTGTCTTAGGGACAACAAAAGAGCGAGTCGAAATTCCCTCAGATCTCCTTGCGACGGTTGAAGGTCGATCATCGCTTGGCCGACTTGCGGTTGTGATTCACGCTACAGCCGGTGTCGTTGATCCAGGATACTGTGGGCAGATCACGCTTGAATTATCGAATCTTGGAACAGCACCTGTTGCGCTCACACCTGGCATGCGCGTCTCACAACTTGTGTTCACAGAACTCACACAGCCATCTGCTCGCCCGTACGGGGCTGCACGCGATTCAAAGTATCAAAATCAAACTGGACCGCAGGCATCACGCATTGGTGAGGACCCAGAGTTCGACCAAACAGATGATACAGCACAGCATAATAAAGAAAATACAACATGAAATTTATTGAGGAAGTAGTCGTTGAGGAATTCCTTCCAACATTCCGTTCAATGCTAGCAGAGGACCTTCGTGACCGCGGACTCACCCAACATGAGGTTGCTGAAGCACTTGGTATCAGTCAGAGTGCAGTCTCAAAGTATGCACATGGTGATGTCAGCCGTCGCGACGTCGTTGTAACTGATAATGATGTCAAGACGCTCGTTGACCAGATTGGATCAGGGCTTACAACAGGAGATATCTCACGCGTTCAAGCACTTGTTGAATCTGAGGTACTGATTCGACGACTTGAATCTGGTGGAGTCATCGCTCGACTTCATGAGGAGTCCATGCCCGAACTCGAAGAATACGACGGGTATTCTCGAATTCATGACCCAGAGGGAGGTCTTCGGACAAGTGAACAGGTTCGTTCATCACTTCGGCGTGCACTTCGTCGATTAACGAATATTACTGGATTCGCCAACCTCATTCCAAACGTAGGTTCAAATCTCGTTGCATGTCTTCCAGATGCAACTACTGTCGATGATGTTGCAGGTGTCCCTGGGCGAATATTTGATATTAAAGGTGATGCAACTGTTCCAGGAGATCCAGAGTTTGGTGTGAGCGAGCATGTTGCATCGGTGCTGCTCACTGCTCGAGAGAACGGGTTTGAATTTAATAGTGCAATCAATATTTGCTATGAGACAGATCTGGTTGAGCAGCTTTCTACCGCGGGATATAAACTCGTTGAGTTTGATCCCGATGCTGATGCCGATGCGGACCCAATCCAGACCGCATTTTCATCGATCAGGAATAACGACGACGTCCAATCAGATATGACACCTGCTGTTTGTTATCATACAGGTGGATATGGTGTCGAGCCAATCATATACATCCTTGCAGGCGATGCTGAGATAATTGTGGAAATCGTTCAAGAACTTCTTGCGCCAGAAATGCGCGGATGAACTGTTTGGAGTCACAGCCATATCCACAGCTAAGCCTCAGATGATTATCCTCTCCACCCTGCGGGAATATTGATTTCGAATGGTGAGAGATCGGAAAAGTGCCGTCATCACGAGATGAGCAATTGGATAATGAGAATTGCTCAGTCTGACTATTACCGAACGCTCAATCAGTGAAAATATCGATGCGTATCCATGGCTTACTCAGAAACCCATATCAATCAGTCGTCTGCGGGTGCTGCGGGGGTGAAATCAATTGGTGTTGCCTCGCGACCAAGCTCATTGAGACATGCTTGTGCACCACGTTTCCCTGAGAGTAACATTGCACCGAATGTTGGTCCCATCCGTGGAAGTCCCTCNACAGTCGCAACAGCCATTCCGGTCGCAACAACACCGGGATGCACAACACCAGTATGTTCAACGACTTGATCCTCAGATCGACTGACCCACATTGAGTCATGACCTGGTGAGTCGTGTCCAGGTGCACCGTATTCATCATCAGCAGTATTGTCCATCCCGGTGTTATGTTCATTAGCATGTTCGATGCCCGGTGCATTCAATACACCACGCTCTGAGAGTTTTGAAATCACAACAGCGTCGTGACCAGTTGAATCAACAACAAGGTCGGATTCAACAGCAACGGGGTCAACGCAGGTAAGTTCACGTGGCAGAGCATGGACAGGTGTCCAATTGAGAACAATGCCACCGACGCGATGATTCTCACGCGTGACCACATCTGTAAATTCGGTCATATTTTGCACCTCTGCACCAGCATCACAGGCTGATTTGATGAGTGATGAGACAGCATGTGGACCATCAGCAACATACAATCCAGACGCTTCATCTGATTCCTCGTATGGAACATCAAGTTCATCAAGCACTGACTGGGCAGGGTCTCGAACAGTGACCTTGTTCATCAAAAATCCGCCAAGCCAGAATCCGCCACCGAGATAGTTGTTCTTCTCAACGATTGTTACATCAACGCCGCGTTCGGCAAGTTCCTTGGCTGTAACAAGTCCTGATGGTCCACCTCCAACGATAATGACCTCCGTGTCGACGCGATCAATAAATTCGTTACCCCAATCCTTTGCAATTGCTCGAGTGACTTGTGCCTCGCTGACATCTGCGAATTCATCAAACGACATATTACTTGGTGTTATTACCAACTACTAAAATCGTTCGAAAATACATGCGAACTGGGTTTCTATCCAATTTTTAGATGAGATGGCGGCGTACAGGCATCAATACGAACGACTTACCCGCATCCAGACGTATATTTATATAATGACATTCCTGACATCCACAGGTGATAATCGATGAATATGCTCGTTGATGGCGAGTGGCGAACTGATGCGTATCAGACGACGAATGACGACGGTGAATTTGACAGACAAGAGACGTCATTCCGCGATGAGATAGTCTCCGATGCAGATGCCGAATTCCCGGCTGAATCAGGACGGTATCATGTATATATCTCCCGAGCATGCCCGTGGGCTCATCGTGTTGCAATGACACGTCGATTGTGTGGTCTTGAGGATGATATCTCTCTTTCAGTTGTTGAACCTGAGCGATATGAGGATGGATGGGAGTTCTCTACAGACTATCCAGACCCGCTGTACGATGCGGAATATCTCCGGGACATCTACACTCGTGCAGACCCCGAATTCACCGGCCGTGTCACCGTCCCTGTGCTGTGGGATGAGCAAACAGAAACAATCGTGAACAACGAGTCTCGCGAGATTATGCGGATGCTCAACACAGCCTTTGAGGGGTCAAATGATGTCGAGTTGTGGCCAGAAGGCTACCGCGAGGAGGTTGATCGCGTTATTGATGAGATATATGACCCAATTAACAATGGTGTGTATCGCGCCGGGTTTGCGGATACACAGGAAGCATATAATGCTGCTGTTGAGGAGGTCTTTGATGCACTCGATCATTGGGAAGACGTTCTTGACGACCAGCGATTCCTTGCTGGCGACAAACTGACCGAGGCAGATCTCGCAATGTTTGTGACGCTAATTCGCTTTGATCATGTGTATCATACCCACTTCAAGTGTAATCGTCGTGCAATCCATGAGTATCCGAATTTATGGAATTATACAAAGGAATTATATCAATTGCCTGGAATTAAATCAACAGTAAATATTGATCACATCATGCGACATTACTATGTTAGCCACGATGATGTGAATCCGAAACGACTTGTCCCAACAGGTCCTGATATTGATTTCAGTACTCCACATAACCGCGATCGTTTGCCCGCAGATCTACCAGACACATTGCAGAGCGAGACGACTGCTGCTGTTGCTGACGATTAAGTTTATTTGAGGAGATGGTATTTCTCGGACCACGACAGCACAGTGGTTGTACGTGGATTATTCGTCTTATATTATCTTAGTAGCCACGATCGTTCACCAGACGCTATGTGGAGGCGCATCTGGATCGTCTTCGTGTCTTCTTCACCCATTATACGACAATCGTTTCAAACTGTAATAAATATAGATATGAGGAATAGAGAGCTACCGGAGTCATGCACATTCGGTTAGTTCCTGTAAGTATCGGTATCATTTTGTCTGATGTCGCAAGTACCGCCGCCCGGTTCCCACCGTGGTTGAAGATGATATACGAGAGTTGTTTGATGAGACTGCCGACCACTTCGGAGACAAGATTCTGACGTTGGAGACTGCAGACACAGACGATCACGTGCACCTGTTCGTGCAGTGCGACCCAAAACACAGTCAAGCCGACCTCGCCCGGCAGTTCAAGCCGTACTGTGGTAAGCAGTTGCTGGAGCGGTATCGCGAGATTCGGCAGTCGTATTTCTGTGGTGGCGGATTCTGGACGGTTGGGTAGTATGTGGGAACGAGAGGTGCGGTGTCGGAGGAAGTGATCAAAGAGGATATCGAAGAGACAGAACTCGCGCTGTTTTTCATAAAGAATGCTTATCCGCTTCATATAGTGTATGTATGACACTGAACTGTTATTCCAGAAGGAGTAATCACGATGAGCGTAATTCACCACGTCGTATTTCTTGTTCCGCGCGCTCACGGACTTCATCCGCATCAAACCTGTTGATAACCGTTGTGAGAGCGACATTATCAGCTTGTTTCAATGCTGATGCATGTTCAGTGATATTTGGCACTGCCCGGATGACATTGTCAATAATGGGGACTGTTGCAGCGAGTGCAGATCGAGAAAGTGGATTGAGGTCAATGACAATCTCGCGCTTTCCAACCGCATCAAGTGCAGCGGCTCGATCACCATCTTCAAGCGGCACTAACACAACATCTGCAGCACCAATTCCATCCGCATCAACAGTCCCACGCTCATGATCAAGCCCAGGGATCTGATCATCAGCTTTTAACCCCTTAACAGTCTGAGCGCCATGGTCGTAGAGGTGATCAGCAATTGCATTCATACGTTTTTCTGTTCGATTGAATAGATTCACCTCAATATCCGCCTCAACCACTTCAGCGAGTTCAACAATCGCCTCTGGAACGAGTGCAGCAACATTACCGTTCACTGAAATAACAGGGTGTTCTGCATGAAGAAGTAGTGCCGCTGCTGCTCGTGCGGCATCGTCCGCAGATGACGTTGTCTTTTCGCCGAGTAAATAATCAAATGCTTCACCACGACCCTCCGCGATGAGACCTTGTGGACTCGTGATTCCAGTGTCGACACCCTCCTCGATTCGGTGTCGTGTTATGAGTGATTGATACCTGGGATGATCCTGCGGTATCTCAGTCTCAGTCTCAGTCTCAGTCTCAGTCTCTTTCTCCGGGTCCTGTGTTGGTGAGGAATCATTCATGACTACTGTGTCATCACTTGAATATCTTGAATATTATACGATATCGCTGGATTACATTTATATCGCCTGTCATATAGCACCTGTTACTGACCTATAATAAAAACAGGTTGGCTTGACATAATTATATCTGCATTGTTCAATGCCAAGTGCACTCGGACTATATGCTGAGCAGGCGCAATACCACGGCCTTTAGTACTCCGTGAAACATTTTGAATCATCGGTTCTACGCAACAGTATCAGCAGCTACTCTATGACAAGATTTTGGATTGAATTCCTCAATAAGTATTCAGGAGCACTACAGGCCGTGGATACGCGCCGTCACGCCCTCCGAAATCCTACTGTCGTCGCTCGATTCAAATTTTAAAATACACATATTTAAATGACAGGCAATCACACAATAACAGAGGAATCGGTTGGAAACAG
>P_A23_Liq_3_FmtDRAFT_1000079_pt1 | contig 19445 bp, 17 predicted proteins | sample PonA233FremontCA_FD_10237 | JGI IMG/M metagenome (IMG submission 10237)
GGCTCGGCGGCGCGGAGGCCATCGGGCCGATGCTCGTCGGGATGGACAAGCCGGTCCACGTTCTCCAACGGGGTGACGAGGTGAAAGACATCGTCAACCTCGCGGGTGTCGCGGTCGTCGACGCGCAGGAGGAGTGACGGCGCGGCCGCTCGGGCGTGGTCGGAGTGGCTGGCGGTGCGTTCTCCGACAGTCGCGAAAAAACGGCGACGGATCGCCGGGGGAGTGGTGTGAGGCGCGTTACTGCACGATCTCGACGGAAACCGCCGAGTCACCCACGCCGGGGGTGTCGACGAGCGTGAACAGGAGCGAGGAGAGCACACCCAGCGCCTCGTTACGCTCGTCCGTGGTCAGCACGTAGTCGTCGGTCGGCACGCCGGTGTCGAGCGCGCGGTCGTCTGGCACCGCATCGCTGGTGACGACTTCGGCGTCACGAACCTCCTCCATCGCCTCCGCGACGACGGTGACCAACTCGAAAGCCGCCTCGCTGTCGACGGGCTGGCCGTTGTCGAGCCGTTGCTGCACGTCGATACAGGCTGTGACCAGTTCGTCCACCCGCGCGTCCGGGAGCGCGGTGTTCCGCAGTGCGCCGATGGTCGCGCCGTAGTCGCTCTGCAGTTGCTGTGTGGTGATCGCTGTCTGTGCTGCTGCCTCTGCCGCGCCGTCACGCTTTTGTGACGGAGAATCGTTCGAACACATGTCGTGTATACCGGGCACGACACGCAGGGTGAGGGAGGCTCCAACTCCCTCGCCGCCTCTCGGCGACGACCCGCGCGTCGTACTTTCTGCGAGTAGCTGTCGACTATTGTAAGTTACTGTTGGAAACAGTGTTTGGTGTTGTTGATGAAAGTCGCGGGGTCGTTGATTGGTCGTTCCGGTCCCGCAGTGGGTTTTCTCCCCTGCCGTGACGTAGCTGTGTCATCTGTTCCCCTCTGGATAAATCCGACTGCGTCCTGTGCGTCTGCTCAACTGGCCAGTTCTCCGGCGGACCGAGTTCGAAACACGTCTTCGTAGGGTGTGCCACCGAACCTGGCTAAAATCGTAGGTTATGACATTTCACGAACAGTTTCGGTTCCAGTACTATAGAAAGCGATAACACAGTCGTCAGTATATTTGATACTGTGATCTACTGTCGAGAATGTGGCACAGAGGCTCCCGAGTCAGCGTCGTACTGTGGTGAGTGCGGTGAGTCGCTCGGAGGGAACGACACCACCGCTGACGACGATCAAGAACACGACACACCCCAGTCGTCTGAGACACACCCCGAGAACGAGTCGAGACAGAACGCCACGGAGTCGCAGACGGAGAGCGTTACCGATCGACTTGAGCCGAAGCTACGGCGGCTGCTGTGGCCGGATAGCTGGTCACATCGGCTCCTCGGGGCTGGACTCGCGGTAATTCCGGCATTGTGGGCGTATCTTGCGATTGTCATCGGATTGTATGTGACTGACATCGGGTGGTTGTTCTGGGCGCTCATACCGACATTCACCTATCTGATTATCCAGGGTGAGAGTTGGAAAGAAATGACAGGAGTCGCCTTGTTCTGGCTGTCAATCGAGTCGCTCGTTACACCGGTTGCTTTGTTAGGATACACAGTCGTGTATGCCGGGGAGGAGACGACGGGTCTCGCCACTGCAGGGGCAGGGCTTGGTGGGTTGGTACTAGTTGTCGTGGCATTCGTCGTCGGTGTGCCGTTGTCCGGAGTCTTCTATCTCCTCTCACGTCGGCTGTCGTAGAAACCTACGGCGTCAGACCACTAAACGCACTTCTCACGGCTCGTTTGATCTGTTTGGTGAAATCACGCACAGAAGGGATTTAACCTTGCAGTTTCTGCTCAATTGCCCGCTCAATGTTCCCGCGAGCATCGGTAACACAGTCCTGGTAACCGAGTTTCAATCCCGTAGTGGGTTTTCTCCCCGTTGCAACGGCTGTGTTCGGTGGCCTGGGTGCCGCGGGTGTCGTGTTTCAATCCCGTAGTGGGTTTTCTCCCCGTTGCAACCGGCCCAGCAGTCCGCGCGTAGCAGTCGAGGATGGTTTCAATCCCGTAGTGGGTTTTCTCCCCGTTGCAACTCTACCACCCCGCGAACACGGTCGATTAGTCTGTGTTTCAATCCCGTAGTGGGTTTTCTCCCCGTTGCAACTGTGCGGCTCAAACGACTCCCGGAGAAGTTGTCTGTTTCAATCCCGTAGTGGGTTTTCTCCCCGTTGCAACGCCCCACGAGACGCTGTCGGTCGTGCTGGAGACGGAGTTTCAATCCCGTAGTGGGTTTTCTCCCCGTTGCAACACGAGATATGGTCGGCAGTTGGTGACAGACTAATCGTTTCAATCCCGTAGTGGGTTTTCTCCCCGTTGCAACGGAACGTGTCGAAGGCTTCGACACCGCCGACGGCGAGGTTTCAATCCCGTAGTGGGTTTTCTCCCCGTTGCAACGCAGCCGAGACAGTTGTCGGGAGTCGTCACGCCGACTGTTTCAATCCCGTAGTGGGTTTTCTCCCCGTTGCAACGACGCGACTGTGCGGCTCCGAGAGCGACTTGAGAGTTTCAATCCCGTAGTGGGTTTTCTCCCCGTTGCAACCCGGGTCGGTAAGCGACTCTGGTGTCAGAGTCGTTGTTTCAATCCCGTAGTGGGTTTTCTCCCCGTTGCAACCAGACGACTATCTCGGAGTCGGCCGCCACGTTCGGTTTCAATCCCGTAGTGGGTTTTCTCCCCGTTGCAACGGACGATCTCGATACCGACCCCGAGTCGGCGATGGAGTTTCAATCCCGTAGTGGGTTTTCTCCCCGTTGCAACCGGGGGGCACCTCGCGGCTGGATCGGTCATCGGCACCGTTTCAATCCCGTAGTGGGTTTTCTCCCCGTTGCAACGTCAAGATCGATTCGGTCGGCCTGTTCGGCGTACGGTTTCAATCCCGTAGTGGGTTTTCTCCCCGTTGCAACCATACAGTGTCACTAACCGGTTGCTCGGGTGTTCCAGTTTCAATCCCGTAGTGGGTTTTCTCCCCGTTGCAACGGAACCGCTTCAGCGTCTGGTACCCGCTTTCGATCGTTTCAATCCCGTAGTGGGTTTTCTCCCCGTTGCAACCGCCGCGAGATACCGGAAGGTGTGGTGAGAGTCGGGTTTCAATCCCGTAGTGGGTTTTCTCCCCGTTGCAACAACGAGTTCGAGATTGACGGACGCCGACACCTGACGTTTCAATCCCGTAGTGGGTTTTCTCCCCGTTGCAACGATTGTCACGAGTGGTCACCTCACCCCATTCCGCGTGTTTCAATCCCGTAGTGGGTTTTCTCCCCGTTGCAACCAGCGGCGGCCGAGAGGGGACAGCCGGTATCCTTTGTTTCAATCCCGTAGTGGGTTTTCTCCCCGTTGCAACTCACGTTGGTGACGACCCCGACAGCCGCGAGGCAAGGTTTCAATCCCGTAGTGGGTTTTCTCCCCGTTGCAACGTCCTCGTCGACGGCGGTCTTGTCTCCCTCTTCAATCGTTTCAATCCCGTAGTGGGTTTTCTCCCCGTTGCAACGCCGAGGTCCCGGTGAAAGTGGCCACCGGTCCAACGGTTTCAATCCCGTAGTGGGTTTTCTCCCCGTTGCAACCCGACGAGCGGGACGCCAGCCATATTATCCGCGACCGTTTCAATCCCGTAGTGGGTTTTCTCCCCGTTGCAACTCGACCACCTGCTCCGGTGCGGGTACGTGTACATGTTTCAATCCCGTAGTGGGTTTTCTCCCCGTTGCAACACGAGAACCTCGTCGTGTTCAACGCTGTCGGTCTGTTTCAATCCCGTAGTGGGTTTTCTCCCCGTTGCAACCGGTCGACCCCGACGGGCGGGTACACGTCCCCGTCGAGTTTCAATCCCGTAGTGGGTTTTCTCCCCGTTGCAACGATTGTCCGGCTCACGTCGTGTATCTCTGGTATTCGTTTCAATCCCGTAGTGGGTTTTCTCCCCGTTGCAACTCACCGCCGCCCCTCGCGGGTCGGTCGCAACGTCGAGTTTCAATCCCGTAGTGGGTTTTCTCCCCGTTGCAACCTGTGACGGGTCGGCCGTCAGTCGTTTACTGCCGAAAGTTTCAATCCCGTAGTGGGTTTTCTCCCCGTTGCAACACGAGTGCGGGTGGCGGATCTGTCGCTACAACGACGGTTTCAATCCCGTAGTGGGTTTTCTCCCCGTTGCAACAGGGGGTCCATTCTGCCGCAGACCACCTATAGTTTGCCCTCCACCAGCGAGAACGCACCCCGTCTACGTCACCCACCCCTGTACACAGACTTCATAAAGGGTCACGTAGATCGGCCCGAATCGGTCGCGATCAGCCCCGCCACCGGTCGACTCGTGTGTCGGACGCACGGTCGCGGTCGACTCGAACCTGTCGGTGGCCGGCGCGCTCGGGTCAGACGAGCGGTTCGACGACTAGCGTCTCCTGTGCTGGCACGGGCCTCTTGCGTTTCCCCTCCGTCTCGAAGCTCACGACGCCGAGTTCCGCGAGCGTCGACAGGTCGCGGGACACCTGGGACTTGTCGCGGTCGAGCGTTCGCGCGAGATCCGAGACGGACTCGACAGCTTCTGTCTGCACCGTTCGGAGGATCTCCCTCCGTCTCGGGGTGATCTCGCTGGCTGTCTCCCAGCTGATCACGTTCACGCCCTCCATCCCGCCGCGAGCGAGCGCCCGTGCCATCGCCGCTCGGCTGTCGGTGTCGTCGCGGCGGTCGGGACCGTCTGCTGTCGTGCGTGACGTTCCGTTGTTCGTTGTGTCTCCCATGTCGTCGTGTGCTTTCCACAATTGTATATTCTTGTATACTTGTGCCGGTCGAGACTACACGCGGGGTCACTACCTCGCCCGCATCGTCGCAGAGCGTGCCGTGCGTGTTACCGAGACCGAGACAGACAACAACAACTACTACACGACGGTCGTTCGTCGGAGAAGATGGACACGATCGAGATCGCGCACGGAGGTCACTCGTGTCGCTGGTGAACGACCGCGTTCGGACTGCCGGTTCGTTGGCCTCGTTCCTCGCCGGTGTCGTCTGTCTCTGGTGGGGGGTGTTGTGGCTCCAGACGACGGCGACCTCGATCGTCCCCGGACTGGATCTCGTGTTACTCCCACTCTCGGAGTTCGTGTGGGTGCCCGCGCTGGGTGTGTCGTTACTCGTCGGTGGGGCAGCGGTGCCACTCGCCCGGCGCGTGCCAGAGTCGCGCGCACTGCGCTGGGTGACGCTCCTGTGTGGCGGGCTACTGCTCGCGCTGAACGGGGTTCTGGTCTCGGTCGTGCTCAGTCCACTCGCCGGCGCGATCTTCCTCTCACCACTCACTGCCACCGGGCTCGTGTTAGTCGGCGTCGGAGCGACAGGCGTCGAGTGGCTCTAGTTCGATCTCGGCGTGAGCTCTGCCTCTGTCGTCACCTCGGGGCTCGCTGGTGAGTTTGAGTGTGGCTGCTCGCGTTTCGATCCCACAGTGGGTTCTCTCTCCCCGTCGCGACAGAGCGGTGATTTCGCCGAAGACCACCGACAGTTTGCCCTCGCCCGGGGAGAGTGCGCCGCGTCTACGTCACCCACCCCTGTACACGGACTTCACAGAGGGTCACGTAGATCCGCCCGATTCGACCGCTCGACAACCAGTGTTCGGGCGGACACACGACCGCGGCCGACTCGAAACTGTCGCTCCGGCCACCCGTCCGCACACGGGTGCCACCGCCACGACGGCTCGTCCACGACACGAGCACTCGACCGCAGTACTGCACCCGACGGTTCACCCATGACACGAACACTTTTCGCAGTACTTCGAGATCGTTCAGTGCATGTCGAAGATAGCATCTTCAATAGAGACAGAGTCAGAAGATACAAGCTACCGTAGCTCCTCGTCCCGTGTGCAGCGCTCCGACGCTCCGGCGACGCGTCGAGACGGCGCGTCGAGAACGGCGGGGTGTGAGGCCACCCCACTGGAGTGCTGTGGAGACCCACAGCAATGGCAGACTCCCACCCCGACGCTGAGAGACGTACCGCCACCGACCAACACAGTGACACGTCGTCGTCGAGCGATGTGGAGCGGGCGACCACGGCGGCCGACCAGCTGGCCCAGGTCGAGCCGGTTCGGGTAGACCGCGCGGCGTTGGCCCTCTCCGATCGGGAGCTGACCGCGACGCTCCGGGCACACGCCCGCACCGCGTCGCTGACGACCGAAGAAGTCGCGCAGGCGATCGAGCGCGGCCGGCTCGACGGCGAGACGCTCGCGTCGGCGCGGACGGAAGTTCGCGAACTCGCGTCGTTGTTGGACGACTTGAGCGACTGACGACGGTGTGGGGAGACACTGGGCCGCAACCTCCTGCGTTTTATATTGTGTCACAATAAGAACTTCTAATTTAGTAACAATAAGTTAGTACACCGCATCACCGTGAATCGCACCGAGGTATGTCGATTCATACCGCTACTGGGTAGACTAGATTCTCAAAAACGAGGTTGATCTATCTAGAGTATTATTCTGATACTTTTGCACTTTCGATGTATCTACAATTGTGTTTGTATATAGGACGGCCAGCATACTCTTCAAGCTTCATCTCGAGCTTTTCTATTTCTTCTTTTCCTTGTTCAATGCTTTTTCCCGCGTTTTTGATAGAATTTTTAGGCCAGTTTTTTATCACCGACATTAATTCTCTCCGTAGTATTCTTTCTGGACTAACAGTCATTTCTTCTGGACTAATACTGGTGGGTTCCCGCGTGCTCCCATTCGTGTCAGAACACGCGATAGTAACTGGGTCTTCATCTGTGTCTGGATTGAATCTCAGTTGAATTCCTTCTACTGGATCAGTATATAGTTCTATGTTCTTACACAAGTAATTAACATATTCCTCCACATCGTTCCCGTACGGCGTCCCTGAGTCAGAAGGTTCTCGAATAAAGATGAGCATTCTATTAAACACCCAAAGTGAAAAGTTATTTTTCCACTCAAAATCATAATTAGTCTTAATATTATCAGTAGAATTTTCAAAATTTTGAATGAATTCTTTTTTAGACGATGAGAAAGACTCTTGTTTCTCTTCTATACGTTCGCATATTTTTCTAATATCATTAGCATGGTTTTGCAGGAAGTCTGTCAAAAATGGATCGTCCTCAAGCCTCGGCGGAATCGTACGGAACTCACGTTCGTTGGTGTGCTCTGTGCCAGAAGTTTCTCTACCGGCAGGTTTGAATGCGACTCTTCCAACCTGCGGCAACCCGGTGTCAGTTTGATTCTTGTTCTGTTGTTCAGATAGCGAGGTACTAGTCATTTGTGTCGGTTCGGTGTTCCCATGCCACGCTACGACACGCTGTCGAAGAACTTTGGTATGCTCTTTTCGAACCTCTAGGTTCATTTCTTCTTCTTTTAAATCTTTTTGAGACTCCAGAACTGAAGATTGTCTGTGGTAGAGTACAACGAGAGCGGTTGTCAGTGCCGCAGAGACGGCAGTATTCAGAATAGTGAGTGGTTGAAGTGACTGGTTTCCGTAATTCAATTGAATATACACGCCTGCCATAGACACTATAACAAATACTATAAATGTAGGGATAGCTGCGATCATTGCTCGTCCTATTTGCTCGCGATCCAATGTGTTGGGATGAGCGGATTCTCGAGATTTAATTCCTGCGCTTGAACAGCTGGGCTACGATCCCGGCGTCCACGTCAGCGCCTCGAACAACGAGCCTCGCGGCGGAGAACACGCTCGGCCGCGACAGACGTACGCCGTCGGCTCGCCGTCGCGTGCCTCGCGGTTCGCCCACACCGGCGGTGTCTCTGCGAGGTCCAACGTCGCGAGCCACCCCTCCAGGTCCGCCTCGTCGCTGGGACGGGGCGCGAGCACGGCGTCGGCGAGGTACTGCCGTGCGAGCGTGTCGCGCCACTCGGCGGGCCAGTCGTCACCCGCAAGCGTCAGTTCCAACGAGCCGCGGGCGTTCTTCGCGGCCGCGAGCGCCAGCGTGACGTGCTCCAACGGCCGGCCGGCCACCCGGTCTTCGTGCGTGTCGAGCACGTCCCGTGCGACCTCGTCGAAACCGGCGTCGGGCCGGAAGTCGTCGAGATCCAACAACACGGAGACGGCGACACCGAGACTCGACGGTGTCGAGCGGTCCGTCGGCTCCTGTGGCCGCGCGATCAACTCCTCGCCGTCCGCAGGTGTCGCGAAGATCGTCCCCTCGTCGGCGTCGTAGAACGACTCCACGATCACGTCCGCGAGGTCGAGCGCGAACCCGAGGTGGGCGACGTCGCTTGTGACGCCGTACAGTTCGAACGCTCCCCGTGCGAGGAACGCGTAGTCCGCCAGATACCCAGTTCCCTTCGCACCCCCGACCCTGTCGGGCGCGGGTGTGTCTCCATCCGCAGCCGTCTCGTTCTCCTCGTCTGTCTCGTGTCCGACACGGCCGACGTCCTCGGGGTCGACGTAGCGGCGCGCGAGTCGCTCGCCGTCCCAGAGTCGATCCCGGACAAAGGAGAGCGCCTCGCTCGCGCGGCCCGCGAGCGCCGGCTCCAGGGTACGCGCGCCAGCGGCGAACGCCGACACCGCCAGCCCGTTCCACGCGCCGATCACCTTCCGGTCACACGGTGGTCGTTCGCGCGTCTCGCGGGCGTCGTACAGTGCCGCCCGCGTCTCGCCCAACAACGTCCGGACAGTTCCCGAGTCCAGATCGTAGTCGTCCGCCAGCGTCTCGACGTCACTGGCGACCCCGAGCACGGTCGTCCCGCGCTCGAAGTTCGGGTCGTCGACACCGAACCGGTCGCGCGTGAGGTCGGTCGCGGTCTCCGTGTCGACGCCGAGTTCGCCGAGCAGGTCGGGGTCGAGTTCTGCCGACAACGCCGCGTCCAGAGAGTCGTCGTCCCAGACGTAGAACGCGCCCTCGTGGCCGCCGGCGTCGGCGTCGAGACTGGCGTAGAACCCGCCGTCGGGGTGTGACAGTTCCCGCGAGAGGAACGCCAGCGTCTCGCGGGCGGTGACGGCGTACTCCGAGTCGGCGGTGAGCCGGTAGCCGTCGAGGTACACCCGCGCGAGCGAGGCGTTGTCGTAGAGCATCTTCTCGAAGTGCGGGACCGTCCAGTCGCGGTCGGTACAGTACCGGTGGAACCCGCCGCCGGTGTGGTCGTACAACCCCCCTTCGCGCATCGCGTCCAGCGTCTGTGTGGCGACCCGCAGTGGCTCGGGGTCGTCCGCGCGGTCGGCCGCACGCAACAAGAGGTCGATCCGACCGGGCTGTGGGAACTTCGGCCCGCTGGGACCGAACCCGCCGTACTCGTCGTCCGCGCTCCGGATCGCGGTCGTCACCGCGTCGTCGAGCGACCCCTCGACGGCGGCGTTCTCCGCGTCACTCTCCCGGACCGGCGCGGTCGCGCTCGTCGACTCCAGTTCGTCGCGGGCGGTGGCGGCCCACTGCTCCCCACGGCGTTCCATCTCCCGGCGCTGCTCGGGGTCGCTCCAAGAGTCTGCGACGTTCCGACACACCTCCAGAAAGCCCGGCTGGTCGCCACGCGCCTCCCGGGGGAAGTAGGTGCCGACGTAGAAGGGGTCGCCGTCGGGCGTGAGCCAGACGGAGAGTGGCCACCCGCCGCCGCCGGTCACCTTCCGACAGACCGTCTGGTAGACACGGTCGAGATCCGGCCGTTCCTCTCGATCCACCTTGATCGGGACGAACGCGTCGTTGAGCAGGTCCGCGACTGTCTCGTCTTCGAACGACTCGTCGGCCATCACGTGACACCAGTGGCAGGCGGCGTACCCCACCGAGAGGAAGATCGGCTTCTCCTCCTCGCGGGCGGTCGCCAACGCCTCCTCGTCCCACGGCTGCCAGTCGACGGGGTTGTCCGCGTGCTCGCGCAGGTACGGGCTCGCCTCGCCGGCCAGCCGGTTTCGCGCGGTCGAGTTGCTCATCGACTGGTGGTACGGGCGCGACGGTGAAGAAGGGTCCGCGACTGCGCGGACGGGCGGGGGAACCGTGTTCGAGTGTGCGAGCGAACCGGGGGCTGAGCGGACGCGAAACCGCACCCGCCCGGTCAGGCGTCGTCGCGGACGGTCACTACCTGGAGTTCGGTGTCGGCGGGTTCGTCGTCGGCCGTCAGGTAGCCGGTGGCGAACAGGGTGTACACACCGCCACCCTCGGCTGTGACGTCGACGGTGGTGATCGCCTCGCCCTCGTTGTCACTCGTGTCGCCGTACACCGACAGGCTGTACTCGCCGGCCGGCAGTTCCGTGGACGAACTGTTCCCGTACGCGACGCCGTCGAAGACGACACTCCCGTCGCCCGCGACCACGTCCACTGCAGGCGCGTCCGGGACGGCGTGGACCAGTCGCACACGTGCCGTGTCCTCGCCAGGGCTGTCGTTGTCGTCGCGCAACACCACCGGCTCGAACGGGAAGTCGCCGTCACCCACCTCCCCGACCGCGGCGACGGTGTAGTCGACACCGCTCTCGAACGGGATGCGCCCGCCGAAGACGGTCGTCTCCGAGTCGTCTGCGGGCCGGATCTCCACCGGTCGCCCGCCGGGAGTCACCGGACGGTACGCCGACACGTCGCCGAACGCGAGGTCGCTCAGTGCGATCATCTGGTCGGTGAACAGATCCACCGCGGGCGCGTTCGGCGAGAGGTGTGCCACCCGGAACGCGGCCTGTGAGGGCACCGCGTCCACCTGCTGGGTGCCACCGTCGTCCCGGGTCGCTCGGAGGTCGAACTCACGGCCCTCGCCGGGCTCTGTCGCCGCCTCCCCGGGTGAGAGGTAGCCGACGGCGAACGCGGAGTAGGTGCCACCGGCAGCCAACTCCAGATCGTACGCGGCGACGACGTCGCCGTCGTCGTTCGCGGTGTCACCACGGATCTCGACGGTGTACTCGCCGGCGGGGAGCTCGGCCGTCGACGCCTGGCCGAAGGAGACGCCGTCGAAGACGGCCACGGTGTCGCCGTCGGCGACCACCCGCACGTCTACCGCCGCCGCGTCCGGCGAGGCGTGGAACAGTCGGAGCCGGGCGTCGCCGTCGGGGTCGGTCACGTCGTCGGTCAACACCTGTGGCGCGAACGGCTCCGTCGCCGCCTCGCCGAGTTCGCCCGTCGCGGCGACAGTGTAGCCGGTGTCGGCCGCGACGGAGACCGACCCCTCGAACACCGTCTGCTCCGTGTCACTCGCGGGGGCGATCCGAACCGTGTGCTCACCTGCCATCACACCACCGTACTCGGTCACCGCTCCGTACGAGACGGCTTGGAACGTGGCGGTTCCGTCGACGAAGACGGTGACGGGGGGTGCGTTCGGGGAGAGGTGTGCAACCCGAACCGCACCGACCGCGTCCGTCTGTGCCGCTGTGTCCGTGTCCTCAGTCGGGGAGGGGGTCGCCGTGGCAGTCGCCGAGTCAGTCGTCGTGGCAGTCGCCGTCTCGGTGTCACCGGCACTCCCACAGCCGGCGAGGCCGGCCGTGACTCCGACACCGAGCGTTCCGAGTAGCCGTCGTCGCGTCGTGTCGCGGGGCATGCGACTCGACGGAGGCACCCCGCCGACAAGTACCATTTCGGGGATGCGTCGCGACTCTCTCTCAATTTCGGCTCAATTCCATCGTCAGTCGCTCTCCTCTCCGAAATCCAGGGTTCGTCGAAAGCCATATGTCTGCACTCCGACGACGAGAGCGTGTGGGAGGTCGGCCGTCGTCGCGTCGCGAGCCACCCGCTCGCCACGGACAGCGACTGCGCCGGCGCGGCCGGTCACGTCGCGCGGGAGACGTGGCCCTCGACAGTGTGTCGGTGGATACTTGCCGCGAGGTGGAGAACCGCCGGAGCGAATGGATACGGTCCTCTGGCAGACGCTGGCCGGAACACGCGGAGGACCGAACCGCGCCCGGATTCTGGCGGCCCTCGACGAGCGGCCGCGAAACGCCAACAAGCTCGCCGAGGAGGTGGATCTGGCGTACAACACCGTCCGCTACCACCTCGACGTGCTCGAGGAGAACGGCGTCGTCACCAGCGGCGACACGGACTACGGCGCGGTGTACCTGCCCAGCGACCGGACGCGCGACAACTGGGACACCGTCGAACGAATCCTCTCACAGGTGGACGACTGAGATGCTCACGCCACACGACACCGACCCGACCCCGCCGACTGCCGGCGACCGGGAGACGACACGCGCCGACGCGGAGACGCGACCGACCGACCGGGAGACGACACGCGCCGACGCGGAGACGGTCCCCGCCGGAGGTGGCCGGCAGTGAGTCTCCTCCTGGACGCCGCGCGCGTCGCCGCCGGCGCGAACGTCGTCTTGCTGCTCGTCCTGCTGGGGATCTGGGGGCGCACCTACCGCGAGGTGCGAGCCCCGCTCACGCTCGGGTCGATGGTGTTCGCCGCGTTCCTGCTCGCGGAGAACGTCGTCGCACTCTGGTTCTACTCGACCGCGCCCGCCCTACCGGGGATCGCTGTCGAGGTGATGATGGCGCTCCAACTGTTGGAGACGGTCGGCATCGCGGCGCTGACGTACGTCACCTGGCAGTGAGACAGTCGACGACTGCCGTCGGGCCGTCGCTCCCGGACTGTACGCCCCTCGTCAGGCCAGGTCCGACCACGCGCCCCAGAACCGTTGGAGTGCAGTGAGGTGCCCCACGACCGCGAACAGTCCGAGCAACGCTCCGACGACACCGACGCTCCCGACGACCGGGACAGACACCGTCGCGGGAACGACCGCGGCGACGACACCGACGACGCCGGCGAGTGCAAGTCGGTCGGCCCGGCCCAACAACCCGCCGTACTCTCGGCCGATCCCGACCGCCTGGATCTGGGTCCCCAGATACGAAGTCATCAACACACCCGTCACTGCCGCGAGTCCCAACACCCACTGGCCGACACCGGCGGTGAGACCGACCAACACCGCGAGGTCGGCGTAGCGGTCGAGCACGTGGTCCAACAGGTCGCCACCGGAGGAGTCGACCCCCTGTTCGCGAGCCAGTGCGCCGTCGACCAAGTCGAGCCAGCCGTTGCCGAGCACGAGCAGGCTGCCGGCGACGTACGCGATCGGGGTCGCGACACCGAACGCTACACCTGCCGCGACCGCACAACCGAAGGCGACGACGCTGACGCCGTCTGGCGACAGCCCCAGTCGGTCGGCGGCGGTGACGAACGGTGTCAACCCGCGTTCGGCCACGGGACGGAACCGGTCCAGCGTCATACGTACTGGAGGTAGTCGACCGTCCCGACTGCCGGTTCCCGGTCGCCGGCGACGACCGCTTCGATCGCGTCGGCTGTCTCGGCGGGCGTCGCCTCCGTCGTCTCGATCTCGTAGACGGCGTCCCGACCGTGCCGTTCGACCGCCTCGCTCGTCACCACGTCCAACGCCTCGCTCTCGCGGTTCTCCGCCGCGCTCTCGGGCGACTCACCCCGCTTCGAGAGGCGGTCTTCGAGCACGTCCGGGCGACACCGCAACACGACGACGCGGTCGGCCGCCAGCCGGTGGGCGAGGTGTGACTCGACGACGACCGGCCCGTCTGCGGCCGCGACCCGTTCGTCGACGAACGCGGCGGCGGCGTCCAGATCCACGATCAGGCTGTCGCGTTCGCCGTCCCGACCCGTGACCAACTCGCCGTCCGTCTCGGCCACGTCGCCGTCTCCCGCCGTCGCGTGCTCCCGAACGGCGTCGTTCAGGTTGACGACCGTCTCGCCGAGGTGGTCGGTCGCGGTCGTCTTCCCGGTGCCGGGGGTGCCGGTGACGGCCACCCTCACGAGGCGTCCCCCTCCGCTGGCGTCGCCTCGTCCTCACTCGACGCCGTCTCGTCGGGCCGGTCGCCACCGTCGGCGGCCGCGTCCGGCGGCCCGGCCGCGTCGGGGTCGAACGCCGTCGCGCCCACCTCTGCGAACACGTCGTTCAGCGTCTCGACCGCGGTGCGGGTCTCTTCTCGCGTTCCACAGGAGATGCGAACGTGTTCGGGCAGCCCGAACGACCCGGTGTCGCGGACGATCACCCCGCGGCGCTTGGCGGCCGCCGCGACTGCTGCGCCCGGCGTCTCCGCGTCGACATCCACCCCCTCTGTGTCGACGTCGCCGACCTCCGCGAGCAGGAAGTTGCCCGCGCCGTCGACGGTCGGTACACCTAGCCGCTCGGCCATGTACTCGCGAGCCCACGCGGCCGTCTCGACGCTCTGTTCGACGTGGTCGTCGTCGTCCAACGCCGCCAGTGCCGCGCGCAGGCCGACCTTGTTGGCCGCGAACGGCGTGTTGATCTGCGCGTACACCTCACCCCACGACTCCGGGACGAGCGCGTAGCCGATCCGCAGTCCCGCGAGTCCGTACGCCTTCGAGAACGTTCGCGTGACCGCGAGGTTGTCGTGATCGCCGAGGAGCGTCGCAGCAGACGGTTGGTCGGTGTACTCCCCGTAGGCCTCGTCGACCGCGACGAGCGTGTCGTCGTCGACTGCTCCGAGCAGCTCGTCGAGTTCGTCGTGTGGGAACTCCGTCCCGGTCGGGTTGTGTGGGGAGGTGACGTAGACGACACGCTGGCCGTCGTACGCGGAGAGCACGGTCGCGACGTCCTGTTGGAACCCGTCGGCCTCGTGGAGCTCGTAGGTCGTCACCTCGCCGTGGTGGTAGCGGGTGCTCATCGAGTAGTAAGCGAACCCCGGCTCGGGAACGAGCACTTCCTGGCCGGGCTCCAACACGGCTCGGGAGACGTAGTCGAGTGAGCCGTCCGCGCCCGGCGACACCCACACCTGCTCGGGGGTCACGCCCCACTTGTCCGCGACCGCGGCGGTCAAGTCCGTGTGACTCGCCTTCGGGTAGTGGTGGACCCCTTCGGCGGCCGACTGTGCGGCCTCGACGGCCGCCGGCGACGGGCCGTGTGGGTTCTCGTTCGAGGAGAGCTTCACGAGCTCTGCGGGCTCGACACCCAGATCGCGGGCCACCTCCTCGATCCCCTTCCCCGGCACGTACGGCTCGTGTGCCGAGAGATCTCGTGGTTGCATACCCGCGTGTTGGTGCGCCGGGGTTTAATCACTCCCGAAGCGCCGAGTGGTGAGCGAACGAACGCAACTGTGATGTCGTGAGTTCCCGGCGTCACCGCATCGCGCGCCGCCCGAGAACGAACACCAACACGGCGAACAGGGTGACGCCGAGCGCGGACTCGACGGTCGCGAGCACGCGCCCGAACCCGACCGGGCTGAAGTCACCGAATCCGAGTGTGGTGAACGTCACCGTTGAGAAGTAAAGGCTGTCTGCGAGCGTGCCGAACACGGCGTCGTAGTAGGCGGGCAGTTCGGCGAGACTGCTCGGGTACGCCGGGTACTGCACTGCCGCCGCCGCGGCGCTCGTCCCGTCGTCGAGTCCGCGCTGGGCCGCCTCCGGTGTGCCGGGATTCGGGACGATCCAGTTCCCGAGCGGGTACAGCAGCGTCCAGAGCCCGACGACCGCGCCAGCGGTGCCGAGGACACGCTGCGGCTTCTCGCCGTAGCCCATCGTCGCCCCCAGCAGTGTGAGCGACGCCCAGCCGAGCCACTCCCCCTTGCGGCGGTGGTGTCGTCGCCGAGCGCGTTGCTTGCGGATGTGGAACTGTCTGGCGACGGAACTCAGGGCGTTCTCCTCGTGGAGGCGTTCGAGTCGGCGGTGGACCCAGACGGACGGCGGGACGGCGTCGTCTCCGTCGTCACGGACGTCGCTGGTTACGTCCTCCTCGCGTTCGTAGATCGTCTCGGCGTCGAAGGTGGTCTGTGCGTCGATGCGGGCGTCTGTGAGGTCGATCTGGTCGAGTCTAGCGTCGGTGAAGTCTGCGCCGCGGAGGTCGGCATTTCTGAAGACGGCATTTTCGAGGTTCGTCGGTCGATGGTCTGTGTCTGGATTACCAAAGTTGGCACTTCGGAAGTTGGTCTTCCGGGCGGTAGCGTCCGAGAGGTATATCCCCGAGAGGTCAGTCTCCGAAAGGTTCGCCCCTGAGAGGTCGGTATCTGAAACGTCCGCCTCCGAGAGGTCGGCACTAAAAAGATGCGTCTCCAAAAGGTTCGTCTCCGAAAGGCTCGCCCCTGAGAAGTCGACATATGAAACGTCCGCCGCCGAGAGGTCGGTATCAAAGAGATGCGCCTCCGAGAAGTCCGTCTCCGAAAGCTCCGCCTCCGAGAGGTCGGTATCAAAGAGATGTGCCTCCGAGAGGTCCGCCTCCGAAAGTTCCGCCCCCGAGAGGTCAGCATGTGAGAGGTATGCCCCCGAGAGGTCGGCATTGGGGAGGAGCGCCCCCGAAAAGTCAGTACTGGCAAGATCCGTCCCCGAGAAGTTGGCACTGGGGAGGAGCGCTCCCGAGAAGTCGGCGGAGAGGAGCGCCCCCGAGAAGTCGGCACTGGTGAGGTCCGCCTCCGAGAGATCGGCATCTGAGAGGTCCGCCCTAGAGAAGTCGGCATGTGAGAGGAGCGCCCCGGAGAGGTCGGCATCTGAGAGGTCTGTCCCCGAGAAGTCGGCACTGAGGAGGTCCGCCTCCGAGAGGTCGGTGTACCGACACGTAACCTCGTCCAGTACTGATTTTGTGCCCAACTCGGCCACAGTTGCGCCATCGAGAACGACCACAGACCCGTCTCCCACGGATTCGGCGTTCCCTCGGGCAACTCCCTCTCCGTGCCAGCCACAACGATCTTGTCCATTAACTGTCTCTCGGAAAGAAATGGCGCTTCGATTTAGCTCGACTGCCTCTGATAACGTATCTGGCGAAAGTGGTCCCAGTCGAACGTCCTCAGCCAACATCTCGAATCCACACCGCCCCTCTGGCACCTTGCTCTGATCCTGCGCCACACCCTAGCCACACCGACCACGAGCAAAAACCTACGCTTCACACCCCACACTCAACACTACCCACGCTACACCCACACACGCCAACTTGACACCAGTCCAACCCCAGTAACAGTCATGAGCCAGACGCCACCGGAACGCTCGCCGGACCCGACCCAGATCGAAGACGACCCCAGAGCGCGTCGCGACGCCGCGATTCGCGCGTTGATCGACCGCGAGCCGAACCGCGCGGGCGACCTCTACACCCTCGCGGGCCGCGGGACACTCGCGGGACTGGAGGGTCGCGGTCGCGACTACGACACACTCGGCGCGGACGCCACCCGCGCGGGCTGGGGACTGGGTGCGTTCGTGCTCGCGGCGTTCTGTTACCGCGCCGCGGGTCGGAAGACCCGCGCGACCACCCGCGCGACGGAGGGGATCGCAGTCGCGAACGACTACCGCGACAGCGTCGTGCAGACCACCGCCGAGAAGGCCGCCGCCGAGGAGTACCGCGGCACCTTCGGCGTCGCCGGTGGGATCGACACCGCGGGCTTCGATCGCGCGGAGAAGCTCTACGACACGGTCGAGACGGACGATCCCGTCTCGATCGCGACGGACCCGTTCTTCGAGGGGCTGCGGACCGCGGTCGTCCAGACGAGCCGTCACACCCCCGCGCAGTTCGAGTGGGACGACATGCACGGCGGCGACACGAGCGACGCCTCCTACCTGGCTGGGCGGCCGCGGTACCTCAACCGGCGGCTCCCGATGGTGTTGGACCACGTGATCGACGCCGGCCGTGTCGCGCCGCCGCGCGCGACGACGGAACACAACAACGCCAACTGGCTGTGCCCGGACTGCAACCAGTCGGAGGCCCACTGGGTCGCCGACGAGGTGATCTGTCTGGACTGTGACGTGCGGATGATCGAGAAGTAACGATCGGCCGCCGATCCGCCGTCGTGGGTTCCGTTCTCGTCTCCGTGTACGCCGTTCGAACAACTGCGACACCGGACGAGCGGAGTGGCTCGTTCCTGTCCTACCCTGCACCGCAGCCACACCCACCCCAGCCGACTTCGGTGCTCGCTCTGCTGCGTGCGCCGTTAGCTGTGTGGTTCTCCAGACGCAGCCAGAACAGTCGAGGGTGCCGTTCTCTCTCGGCTTCAGTGATCGTGGCCCGCGTGTGGGTCGCCCGGGTTCGACACACCCTCGGGCCCGGCGACACCGCCCGGCCCCTGGCCGCCCTCCTGTAGGTTCCCGCCGTGGGTGACGTGGCCGGTCATCGACACCTCGCGGCGGTTGACCAGCCCGGCGTTGTTCGCGACGTTCTCCGTGACGGCCCGGATCGCGTCGGCGGTCGCGGAGTCCTCCTGGAGGACGACCGGCCGGCCGTCGTCACCGCCGGTGCGGACCGCCGGGTCGAGCGGCACCCCGCCGAGGAACGGGAGATCGTTGTCGGCCGCGAACGCCTCCCCGCCGCCGGAGCCGAACAGTTCGTGCGTGGAGCCGCAGTCGGGACACTGGAACCCGGACATGTTCTCGGTGATCCCGAGCACGTTCGTGTCGTGTTTTCCGAACATCCGGAGCCCCTTGCGGGCGTCGTCGACAGCCACCTCCTGTGGCGTGGTGACGATCACCGCACCCGTCAGCGGGAGCGTCTGGAGGATCGTCAGTTGGGTGTCACCCGTTCCCGGCGGCAGATCGAGCACGAGGTAGTCCAGTTTCCCCCAGCGCACGTCCTCGACGAGCTGGGTGAGGAGCTTGTGGACCATCGGCCCGCGCCAGATCACCGGGTCGTCCTCGCCGACGAGGAACGCCATCGAGATGAGCCGGACCCCGAACTGCTCGGGCGGGATGATCGTCTCGTCTTCCGTCGCCTTCGGTGCCTGGTCGGCGTCGATCATCTGGGGGACGTTCGGGCCGTAGACGTCCGCGTCGAACAACCCGACCCGTGCGCCCAACTGCGAGAGTCCGGCCGCGAGGTTGACCGCGACCGTCGACTTCCCAACGCCACCCTTCCCGGAGGCGACCGCGATCACGTTCTGGACACCCGGCAACACCTGGTCGGACTCGTCGACGGCAGTCGGCACCGACGCCGACAGGTCTACCTCGTACGGGAGGTCCGCCAGCGCCTCTCGGACCCGGCCGGCGATCGCCGTCTCCGTGGGGGCGTACGGCGCACCCAGCGCCAACGACACCTGGACGACCTCCGCCGCGTCGTCCACACTGACGGCGTTCACGAGCCCCAACGACACCAGATCACCGCCGAGATCCGGGTCCGAGACCTCGCCGAGCCGCTCGCGCACTGTCGTCTCGTCCATGTGTCGCCTGGACGCTTCCCGCGAATAAGGATTCCCACTCGGCAGCTCTGCCCCCGTCGTCACCCGGCGAGATGGAACCCTCCGAACACCCGTCTCGCCGATATCGAAACCGTTGGAGGTTACGCCGAGCGGCGACGCATCCGGAGATTGAAGTACACCGGTCGGGAAGTGTGCCCGTGCCGCTGTCGGACGAGTTCGACCGCGAGGTGACGGGTGTCCGGGTGTCGCTCACCGACCGGTGTAACTTCGACTGTGTCTACTGCCACAACGAGGGGTTGGGCGACACCCGCGGACCGGCCGCGCCCCAGGACCACGAGATGGACGCCGACAGCGTCGTCCGCTTCCTCGAGGTCGCCGCGGAGTTCGACGTGGACGCGGTGAAGTTCACCGGCGGCGAGCCGATGCTCCGGCAGGATCTCGCGG
>P_A23_Liq_3_FmtDRAFT_1000080_pt1 | contig 19384 bp, 18 predicted proteins | sample PonA233FremontCA_FD_10237 | JGI IMG/M metagenome (IMG submission 10237)
CCCCGAGCGCGAGCCGGAGACGGTCGAACGGATCGTCGGGTGGCGACTCGACTCCGACGCGCCGCCGGCGGCCCGGGAGGCGCAGGCCGGCGCGGTCGCCGCGTTCGACGCCAGCGAGGAACTCGACAGGATCGACGTGCCGACACTGATCCTCCACGGCACCGGTGACCGGGTGTTGCCGGTCGAGAACGGGGAACTGCTCGCGGACGCGCTCCCCGACGCGCAGGTGGCGTTCTACGACGACGGCCCCCACCTGTTCTTCGTCGAGGCGTCCGACCGTGTGAACGAGCAGCTCCGAGGATTCCTCGATGACGCCTGAGGCGGCGCTGCCGGCGGCCGGTCACGCCAACGGCTGGGTCGGCGATTGGAGCGCGCGCCGGCGACAGCTCTCGCCGGACCGCGTCGGGCTGGTCGACGCCGACACGGGCCGGGAGTACACCTACGCCGACCTCGACGACCGCGCGAACCGGACGGCCCGACTCTGTCGTGCTCACGGTGTCGAGAAGGGTGATCGTGTGGCCGTTCTCTCGCGCAACCGGCCGGAACTGGTCGACCTGTTCTTCGCGACCGGGAAGCTCGGAGCCGTCCTCGCGCCGTTGTCACACCGGCTCGCGCCTCCGGAGTTGGCGGCGATGCTGTCGGCAGTCGAGCCGGAACTGTTGGTCGTCGAGGAGTCGTTCGTCGACCTCGCCGCGGACGTGCTCGCGGCCGACGCGTTCGACAGTGACGGGACCCCGACAGTCGTCGTAGTGGACGACGAGAACGGCGGGCTCGACACGGACGACTCGGTCGCCGACGTGCGGTGGGCGGAGACGCTCCCGACCGACGACACGCCGGTCGACCGCCCGGACGTGGAACTGGGCGATCCGCACCTGTTCCTCCACACCGGCGGGTCGACCGGGGTGCCCAAAGAGACGGTGCTCCCACACCGGTCGCTCCTGTGGAACTCGTTCAACACGATCACCGCGTGGGGGCTCCGCGCGGCGGACACGACGCCGATGACGTTCCCGATGTTCCACACCGGCGGGTGGAACGTCCTGACGGTGCCGTTGTTCCACCTCGGCGGGACGGTGGTGATCGCCCGCGAGTTTGACCCTGGACAGGTGTTGCGGCTGGTCGACGACCGGGACGCGACGGTGTTGATCGCCGTCCCCGCGGTGTTGCGCGCGATGGCGAACCACGACGAGTGGGCCGACACCGACCTGTCGACACTCCGGTTCGCCAAGTCCGGCGGTGGGCCGTGTCGCAACACTGTCCTGGAGTCGTGGTGGGACCGCGACGTGGACCTCTCACAGGGGTACGGGCTGACGGAGTGTGGGCCGAACAACTTCGCCATGCCGGACGACTGGCCCCGCGAGAAGGCCGACTCCGTAGGTGTGCCCGCACCGCACGTCGACGCCCGCATCGTCGACGAGTTCGGCGACCCACTCCCGGACGGGGAGGTCGGGGAGTTGGAGCTGTCGGGGCCACACGCCGCCGACCGCTACTGGCAGAACCCCCGCGAGTCCCGGCGGACGTTCGGTGACGGCGAGGGTGCCCGGTGGGTCGCCACCGGCGACCTGGCGCGTGTCGACGACGACGGCTACTACCACATCGAGGGGCGGGTGAAGAACATGTTCGTCTCCGGCGGGGAGAACGTCTACCCACCGGCCGTCGAGGACGCCGTCGCGGACCACCCGAAGGTGTCGGAGGTGGTCGTGATCGCCGTCCCGGACGACCAGTGGGGGACGGTCGGCCGCGCGGTCGTCGAAGGCGACGAGTCGCTGACACTCGACGAACTCCGCGAGTTCCTCGACGACCGCCTCGCGCGGTTCAAACACCCGCGTTCGCTCCGGTTCACCGACGAGATCCCCACCTCCGGGCCGTCGAAGATCGACCGCGGGAGCGTCCGCGACCGGTTCGCCGACGAGGAGTGAGTGTCTGCTCGGTGGCCCACCCGTCCGAGTCGTCTACCGTAACTCCTCGATCAGTGCGGTGACTGCCTCGTCGACGAGACCGGAGTCGAGACGGTCCTGCCAGAACTCGACACCCTCGTGCTCGACAGACTGGACACCTCAAGAGACGACTCGGCTGTCTGGCGGTGTCCCGCCGCGAACCCACGCCGACTCCGGCATCTCGACGAGGCCGTCCAACCACGACCTCGTCGTGAGAGCGCAGTATCGACAATGTCCGCGTGAAAGAGTGTTGGCGGTGAGAACGGTCGAAACTCCCGAGAGCCGGGGACGAGAGTCGGCCCGCCCGACTCTCGACGGCTCAGTCCGTGCCCCCGTCGCCGAGTGCGTCGCTGTCGGTGTCGACGGCGATCAGGATCAGGTTGCTCAGTACCGCGAGTGCCTCCTCACGCTCGGCGGTGGTGATGACGTACTCCTCGGTGGGAACGCTCACGTCGTACTGCCGATCGACCGGGAGATCCTCCTCGACCCCGACGGTCTTCGCTTCGCGCACGTCGTCGATCGCTTCCGCCGCGACCGCGGTGACAACGAGGAGGTCGTCCGTCGCGACCGTCTCGTCGTCAAGGAGCGCGTCCTGCACCGCGTTGCAGGCCCCAGCCAGCGCGTCCTGCCGCGACTCCGGGACACACGTCTCCTGCAACCGTTCGATGGCGGTCTCGTAGCTGGCGATGGTCTGTTGGCGTCGCTCCGCGTCCGTCGCGCCGCCACGTTTTTGTGGCGGAGAATCTTTCGAACTCATGTCGTGATACCGCTCACGGCACGGAGGAGGTGAGGGCTCTGGACCCTCGCCACCTTCACCGCAGTGACGAACCCTCTCCCGTACCGTACCCCTGTCTAGTCGCTCCCGGAACTTAGTAGTATCGGTGAGTCTACCGTAAGTTCATACCTCGCGGGGCCGGACTGGAGTCGGTGGTTCACAGAGGAATCTCGGAGTCGTGAGTCGTTCGGGTGGGTGAGACGGCAGTACAACGGGGTTCGGAGAGCCAGGTGGTCCGTCCGACGGACCGCGACCGGCCGTCTCGTTGTGTCGGTGAGTCGGTGGCAGCGAGCCGATCAGTGGCCGTCTCCGTCGTGGTCGTCCGCGTCACCGCCGTTGTCCGCGTCGCCGTTCTCGTCGTGGCCTGCGTCGTGGTCGTCGTCCGCGTGGTCGTCAGTCTCGTCGTGGTCGTCGTCCGCGTGGTCTCCGTCGCCATCGTCGTCTGCGTGATCCGCGTCGTGGTCGTCGCCGGCCGCCGCGTCGTGGTCGTCACTCGCCTCGCTTCCGTCGGACTCTGCACCGTGATCGTCCCCGTCGTCGGCCGCTCCGTCGTGGTCGTCCAGCTCGATCGACTCGGGGCCGTCGTCGGTCTTGTCCGTGTCCGCGTCACTCTCCTCGGCCACGTCGACAGGACCGTCGTCCTCGTCTTTCGGGACCCGGACGCGGAGCGTGCCGTTCTCGGCGAGTGTCGCCTCGGCGGCGGTCGGCTCGACACTGGCGTCTTCGGGCAGTTCGGCGGTGCCGTCGAGCGACAGTCCACGGCCGGGGAACCGCATGTCGAACTCCTCGTGGAACTCCCGGAAACGGTCGACCTTCACCTCGACGGCGTCCTCGCGGAACTGGACCTGGATGTCGCTGTTCGTCGTCCCGGGCGCGTCGAAGACGACGAGGTAGTCCTCCTCGGACTCCAACAGGTCGTACGCCAACGGACGACGCTCTTGGACCTTGCTCACGCCGCGGCCGACGCGCTCCAACAACCCCTCGATGGCAGACTCGCCGATGTCGCGGAGTCCGCCGTCGGAGCCGAGTCCGTCGCCGCTCATAGCTCGATCTCTTCGAGCGTCTCCGTCTCACCACAGTACGGACACGAGAGGTCCGTGACCTCGTGGTCGTCGGGCACGTCGTAGGTGTAGTGGTTCTCGAACATGTCCAACTCACAGTCGTCGTTGACACACTCGATCTCCTTTGTCGCGGGCATGCCACTAGATACGACCGGCGAGGGTAAAAACAGCGTGGGGTCGGACGCGACCCGTCGAGACGGCGTGTCTACCGGTGACACACGGTGTGACCACCGCGCGGTGGGGCCGCCGGCGAACCGAGAAGCCTTACGGCGACTACCGCCGTACGGGCGTCCGTGACAGACACGAGCGAGAGTGAACACGCCGACGCGGGCGAGACGAGTGACAGTGGCGCGGACGAGGCGGCGACACTGGCCGACCGCGTACGGACGGGAGAACTCCGGCTGTACGAACTCGAAGACCACACCGACCCGGACACCGCGGCGGCCGCACGCCGGCGACTGGTCGGTGGCCACCAGCACTCGGCGTTCGACGGCCCGGAGACGGCGTTGTCGACGACCGGCGAGTACGCCTTCCCCGCGGCCGACGCGGAGGCGAACATCGAGAACATGACCGGCGCGGTCCAGATCCCGGCGGGCGTCGTCGGCCCGGTCACGGTCGACGGGGAGGCGCTCGACGGCCAGCGGTACGTTCCGATGGCGACCACCGAGGGCGCACTGTTGGCGTCGGTCAACCGCGGCTGTTCGGTGCTCGACCGCGCCGGCGGCGCGACGGCGCGTGTCCTCCAACGGGGGATGACCCGCGCGCCGGTGTTCCGAGTCGCGGACGTGGCCGCCGCACAGGCGCTCGTCGCGTGGGTCGCGGACAACGAGGACCGACTCCGGGAGGCGGCGGAGTCGACCACCAGCCACGGGGAACTCGACTCGGTCACCCCGTACGTCGTCGGCAACAACGTGTTCCTCCGGTTCGCGTACGACACCAAAGACGCGATGGGGATGAACATGGTCACCATCGCCACCGAGACGGTCTGTGACGTGATCGAGACGGAGACGGACGCCGAGTTGGTGGCGTTGTCGGGCAACCTCTGTTCGGACAAGAAACCCGCGGCAGTCAACGCCGTCGAGGGACGCGGCCGGACGGTCGCGGCCGACGCGACGATCCCCGGTGAGGTGGTCGAGGCGGTGCTCGACACGACCCCGGCGGCGATCGCGGAGGTGAACACCCGGAAGAACCTCGTCGGGAGCGCCAAGGCCGGCAGTCTCGGGTTCAACGCTCACGTCGCCAACACGGTCGCGGCGATCTTCCTCGCGACCGGCCAGGACGCCGCACAGGTCGTCGAGGGGTCCAATGCCATCACCACCGCGGAGGTGGTCGACGGTGACCTCTACGTCTCGCTCACCATCGCCTCCTTGGAGGTCGGGACGGTCGGCGGCGGGACGAAGCTCCCGACACAGGCGGAGGGGTTGGACGTGCTCGGCGTTCGCGGCGGCGGCGATCCGGCCGGCTCCAACGCCGACGCGCTCGCGGAGGCGACCGCCGTCGCCTCGCTCGCCGGCGAACTGTCGCTGTTGTCGGCGCTCGCGTCGCGGAACCTCTCGGGGGCACACGCCGACCTCGGGCGGTGACACTCGGGAGTCCAGACGACACCCCGCCGACTCAGTCCACGTCGGAGACGGAGACGAGCACCTCGCCGTCGAGCGTCACCCGGACGGTGAGCGTGTCCGCGCCGAGTCCACCTCCGACGGTGCGGTAGAGTCTGATCCGCCCGGTTCCGACTCGGTCTCCGGCGCGCGCCTCGACGACGTAACTCCCGCGCTGTGGGAAGAACTCCCGGCTCACCCGAGTCGTCTCGGCTGGGACCGGGAAGACGGCTCGGAGAGTCACGGTCTCGTCCAGCGGCGTCGCCGTCGCCTCTCCGGGCGTTTCACCCTCCAGCAGTGCGCGCACCCGGACCCGAACCGGCTCCGGTCGCTCGTTGACGAACCTGATCCCACCCGGCACCCGGTTCGCGCGGAGACTGCGGCCACACCCCGCCAGCGCCGTCGCGGCACCGACGGCTGCCGCGCCCAGTAGCTCCCGCCGCCGTCGCCCGTCTCCGTCCGACACGTCTCGGCTTCCAGGCGACCCAGGGTAAAAAGCCCCGCTCCGGCGAGCGGCCCCGCCGACAGGAGACGAAGCCTTCTCGGCGTCGTGGAGCGACGGACAGACAGTGACAGACGACACGGCCGTCTCGCTGCGAGACGGGATCAGGATCGAGCTGTCGGACGGAACCACCGTCGTCGCGGACGCGGTCGACCCGGACGGTGACGCCGCGATCGTGAGTCACGCGCACGGCGACCACCTCTACGACGACCTGCCCGACGAGGTGCTCTGTTCGGCGGCGACTGCCGACCTCGCTGGTGTCCGTCGTGAGGGCCAGCCAGCACGGACGACGACGCTCTCGGGTGGCGGGTGTATCGACCTCCACGACGCGGGACACGTCGCGGGCTCGCGGGCCGCGGTCGTCACCGATCCGGACGGCACCCGCTACTGTTACACGGGTGACGTGACCACCCGCGACCGGTTCTACCTCGACGGGTTCGAACCGCCGGACGCGGACGTGTTGATCGTCGAGGCGACCTACGGAGAACCGGAGTACGTCTTCCCGCCGCAGTCGGCGTTAGAGTCCGAGATCGTCGACTTCTTCGCCGACACCCAGCGGCCGATTCTGGCGTTCGGCTACGCGCTCGGTCGGGCACAGACACTCCAACTGCTGGCCGAGCGAGCGGGCTGTCGGGTCACCGTCTCGGACGCCGTCGCAGAGCTGAACGGGGTGATCGAGCGGCACACGCGAGCGACGTTCCCGGCCGAGCGGTACGACGATCTCGACGAGATCGAGCCGGGGGACGTAGTCGTTCTCCCGGCGGGACTGAGCGGGAGCGACTGGGTCGAGCAGCTGTGCGAGCGGACGGACGCCGTCACCGCCGGCTTCTCCGGGTGGGCCGTCGACGACAGCTACCGATTCCGCGGCGGCTACGACGAGACGTTCGTGTTGTCGGACCACTGTGACTTCTCGGAACTCGTCGACCTCGTGACGGCCGTCGACCCCGAGCAGGTGTACACCGTCCACGGGTCGACGGAGACGCTGGCGAGCGAACTGACGAGCCGCGGGTTCGACGCACGGGCACTCGTCGCCGACCAACACACCCTCGGCGAGTTCGGGTGAAGAACGGTCGCGACGGCGGGAGCAGTCGGCTCAACAACAGATCGCGACGAGGTCGTGGAGGTCGGCAACGTCGTAGGTGGGTGTGACCGAGAGGTCGAACTCCTCGCGGTGGGGACGGCGGATGAACGCGGAGTCGATGTCGGCGTTGTGTGCGGCGCGTACGTCGGACTCGTTGTCGCCGACGAACAATGCGGTGTCGGCGTCGAGTTTCGCGAGCACGCGGTCGATGTAGTAGGGGTTGGGTTTCTTCCGACGGAGACTCTCTGGAGTCGGATTGCGGCCGACCGCGGCGTCGAACATCTCCCGGACGCCGTAGTGGTCGAGCACGTAGTCGACGGTCTGTTGTTGGTTCGAGGAGACGATCCCCAACGGCGCGTCGATGTCGCCGAGCACGGACACGTCCGGGTAGAGATCCTTCCGGCCGGCCTCGATCTCGCGGCGTTGTTGGCGGTGGGCGTGGAGGTCGCGCGCGGCCCACAGATCCTCCGCGGCGACGCCGTAGCGGTCGGCGACCGTCCGGAGTTCGTCCGGCGAGACGCCGACCACCATCGACTCTACGTCGTCGGGCTCCGGGTCGTCGATGGACAACGAGTCGAAGGCGTCCCAGGTCGCCTCCCGGAGCACGTCGTACCGCGTCCGCCCCACCAACACCCCGTCGTTGTCGAGCACTACGGCGTCGTACACAGTGTCACGACTGGTTCCTGCGGGGTGAAAAGCCTCACCCTCGCGGCGGCTGTCGGGGTGAGATCCGAAGCGGACGGTTCACCGTCGCCGCTGCCGAAACCGACAGGGGAACGCGGCTCCGAACGACGACGTGACTGACGAACCGACACCGGCCACGGACGCCGTCCGGGTGACCACTGGCGGCCGTCTCCACTTCGGGTTCGGGAACCTGAGTCTGGCACACGAACGACTGTACGGTGCCTGCGGGGTCGCGCTCGCGGACCCGCGACTCCGAGTCACGGTCGAGCCGGCCGCCGACGGGTCGACGGCCGTGACAGACTCGCCGAACGACACCGCGCCAGTCGACGAGTACGCGACGGCAGTGTGTGACCTCCTCTCCGTCCCGGACGTGCGCGTGACCGTCGAGGAGCCGTTGCCGCGCCACGCCGGGCTCGGCAGCGGGACCCAGACCGCACTGGCAGTGCTCGCGGGCGTCGCCCGACTGTACGACCGCCGACCCAACGTCCGAGAGCGCGCGCCGGCACTGGGACGCGGCGGCCGCTCGGGTGTCGGCGTGGCGACGTTCGAGCGCGGCGGGTTCGTTCTCGACGCTGGCCACCCGACCGAGCGGTTCACCGTCGACCGCCCGGCGGACGGCGACTGGACCGTCCCACCCGTCGCGGCCCACCACACGGTCCCGGACGACTGGCGGTTCCTCGTCGTGTTGCCCGACGCCGAGCCGGGGCGGTCCGGCGACGGCGAGGACGCCTCGATGCGGTCGGTCGTGGAGTCGGCGGAGCCGGCCGTCGCCGACCGGATTGCCGGGGTGCTCGCACGGCGACTCCTCCCGGCGGTCGCGACGGGTGCGGTCGACCGGTTCGGCGCTGCCGTCCGCGAGCTCGGCCGGCTCAACGGGAGTTGGTTCGCCGACGAACAGGGCGGGGTGTACCGGCCGCCGGTCGGCGACCTGGTGAGCGAGTTGGCTGCCGCCGCCGCCGTCTCCGGAGCCGGACAGTCCTCGTGGGGGCCGGCGGTGTACGCCGTCACCGACGCCGACCGCGCCGCCGACGCACGCGCGGCCGGCGAGCGGGCACTCGCCGCAGCCGGCGTCGACGGCGAGGTGATCCTCACCGCTGCCCGCGACGAGGGCGCGACGGTCGAACCCCAGTGACGGGGGAGACGGTGTCGGGCCGTCGGGATGGACGAGTTTACACCAGCCGCCCGCGAACCCCGGGTATGAGCGAGTTCCGCGACCCCGACGCCCTCCGCCGGCGTGCGGGGGTGCGCGGCGATCCGGACCGCGACCAGCACTTCCTCGTCGACGACCGCGTGCTCGACCGGCTCCCCGGATTCTTGCCCGAGACGGCCGACACGACCCACCTGTTGGAGATCGGCGGCGGCACCGGCGCGCTGACGGACCGGCTGCTCGCGACCGCCGACCGCGTCACCGTCGTGGAGAAGGACCCCGAACTGGCGGGGTTCCTCCGCGAGGAGTTCGCCGACCCCGTCGCCGACGACCGCCTCCAGGTGGTCGAGGGTGACGCGATGACGGTCGAGTTGCCGGCGTTCACCGCCAGCGTGTCGAACCTGCCGTACGGTGTCTCCTCGGAGTTGGCGTTCCGCCTGCTCCCGACCGGACGCCCGTTGATACTGATGTTCCAGGCGGAGTTCGCCGACCGGATGGTCGCCGACGCCACGAGCGACGACTACGGTCGACTGTCGGTGAGCACCGCTCACTACGCCGACGCCGAGATTGCCGAACGGGTTCCCCGGACGGCGTTCGACCCCCAGCCGCGGGTCGACAGCGCGGTCGTCAGGTGTCGCCCCCGCGACCCCGACTACGCGGTGCCGGACGACGCGTTCTTCCTCCGGTTCGTGAAGGCGTTGTTCACCCAACGCCGGAAGACCGTCCGCAACGCGATCCGCAACACGGCACACATCTCCGGAGTCGCTGCCCCCGACGCGGTCGTTGACGCCGCCGAGGAGTCCACCCTCTCACAGCGCCCGGAGAATCTCGCGCCGGCGTCGTTCGCGGCGCTCGCGGAGTTGGCCGCCGAGACGAGCAAGATCGGCGAGGGGCAGTAGCCGTGTCCGGTGACGCGAACGACAGCGAGCGGAGCGAGTCGACAGACGCCGAGACGGACACCCGCGACGCGCTCGCGGACCGGCGCGGCCTCGGTGACCCCGTCTACCAGCCCGCAGAGGACTCTGGACTCCTCGCCGAGGCCGGCCAGACGCACGCCCGCGGCGTCGCCTGCGAGGTCGGGACCGGCTCCGGCTGGGTGGCCGACCAGCTCCGAGAGGTCGCGGCGGTCGACCGGGTCGTCGGGACCGACCTCAACCCACACGCCTGCCAGGAAGCGCGCGACCGCGGGATCGAGGCCGCCCGCGTCGACCTGGTGTCGGCGCTCGCGAACGACGCCGTCGACACGCTCCTGTTCAACCCGCCGTACCTCCCGACGGACCCCGACAACGAGTGGGACGACTGGCAGGAACACGCCCTCTCCGGCGGCGAGAACGGCCGTGCGGTGATCGAGCCGTTCCTCGACGCCGCGCCGCGGGTGCTCGCGCCCGACGGTGTCGTGTTACTGCTCGTCTCCTCGCTGGCTGGCTTCGCGGACGTTGTGGCGTACGCGGTCGACTGCGGCTTCGACGCCGAGACCGTCCGCGAGGAGTCGTACCCCTACGAGACGTTGTCCGTGGTGCGGTTGTCGCTGTGAGGGTCGCGGTCGGTGGCTGTCGGCTCCGACAGTCGCCGTCCGCAAGCTTATAGACTACATCGTCTCGATAGCTACGCGTGACCGGACAGCTCCGGCCGTGGCGTGGCCACGAGCGGTCGAACACGACGACGGACAGGCAGGTGGTGTCGTCTCTGGCCGACGACGGGCCGGCACGGCCGCGGGACGTCGCCCGGAGTCGGTTCCGAGAGAACGTAATTCGGCTGCAGTGTCGGTACCTCACTGCCGCGGGAGTGCTCGAACGGGTGGCAGTAGACACGTTCGACGCCGACAGCGAAGCGGTCGCGGCGTTCGACGAGATCGAGAGTAGTGGGTTTCTGCCCGCGACACGGATCGAGACGGCCGACACCCGAATTTCGGGGTTCGACGGAATCGACGCACGGCTCCTCCGCGAGCTGAACCACACGTTTCTCGGGCGGGGGAACTACGGACTCGTTCGTGGTGACGTCGCGATCACGAGACGGAAGGTCGACGCCGTCAGTCGGTACCGAATCGACCGCGTTCTCCGGGAGTTTCCGTTCTGGGAACGGCACGTCCAGCAGTGTGCCCACTGGATGCGTGCGTTCGCTGGCCTCCACTTCTTCCCGGACGCGAACCACCGCACCGCACTCGCGTCACTGTACGCCGTGTTGGCGCAGAACGACGTCGCACCGCCGACCGACGAGTGGCCATTCGAGTGGATCGAACACGCCGTCTCACGTTGCAAACTCCTCCGGAGCCTCCACGTCCGGGTGACGTTCGCGTCGCTGTGGGAACGGGACGAACTCTACTACCACTGGCTCCGGTACTTCCGGAACGGACTCTTCGATGTCGACAGACGAAGTCGCAACGGGCGGTCCAGAGAGACACTCGATAGCGCCGTCGACCACGTCCGCCGGCGACGACGACAGTTGTAGCTTGACACTACTCCGTTCGGCTGTCGGGTGCGTGACCGGCGTCGGCGAGTGCCTCGTACGTCTCGTCGTTCTGCCGGACGTTCTCCAGCGCGACTGTCAGCGGGTTGTCGGACACAGGCAGAACTCGTCGCCACGACCACTTATCAGTTGCTGGGCGGCCCGTCTGCCCTCCGTCTGACGGACATTTAACCCTGTAGGGATTCCCACACCTCACATGGGAAACAGGGTGGAAGAGTTGGAGCAACAGGTCGCCGAACTGCGGGCGGTCGTCGACGGGCTGACCGAGGAGCTCGTCGAGACCAAAGAACGACTGAGTCAGTTGGAGGCGTCGGCCGACGCGGAGGAGACGGAGGTGGCGACAGACGACCACCGTGACCAGGCGCACGTCGAGTTCGTCCCGAACCAGGCCCCCGAGGAGCACACGGAGTACGTCGGCAAGGAGGCAGCCAGCGAGACGGGCGACGGGGCCGACACCGCACAGTCGGAGGCGCGAACGGCGACTCGTGGGGACGGCGGTACACAGCCGACGGACTCCGGGTCGTCCACCCGAGAGAGCGAAGAGGAGACCGACGACGGCGACGACATCATCGTCGCCTGAGACGGCGCGCTCCGTGTGGGGCGTGTGGTGGAGTCGACACGTTCAGGGGGGAGGCTCCGCCAGTGTCGACAGTACAGCCAGTCGAGCGACACACACGAGTGACCGATGCACATCAAGAAACTCGTCTTAGACAACTTCAAGAGCTTCGGGCGGGAGACCGAGATTCCCTTCTACGAGGACTTCACCGTCGTCACGGGGCCGAACGGCTCCGGGAAGTCGAACATCATCGACGGCGTTCTCTTCACGCTCGGCCTGGCGCGGACCCGCGGGATCAGAGCCGAGAAGCTGACGGACCTGATCTACAACCCGGGTCACGCCGGCGGGGAACGGACGGACGGCCCGCGGGAGGCGTCCGTCGAGGTCGTTCTCGACAACGGCGACGGCACCTTGGACCGGGCGCAGGTGGTCAACGCCGCCGGCACGGAGAAGGTCGGGGATGTCGACGAGATCACCGTCCGCCGCCGGGTGAAGGAGACGGAGGACAACTACTACTCCTACTACTACCTCAACGGGCGGTCGGTGAACCTCTCGGACGTGCGCGACCTGTTGGCGCAGGCGGGCGTGACGCCGGAGGGGTACAACGTCGTGATGCAGGGCGACGTGACGGGGATCATCAACATGACCCCCCACGAACGCCGCGAGGTGATCGACGAGATCGCCGGCGTCGCGGAGTTCGACGCGAAGAAGGCCGACGCCTTCGAGGAACTGGAGACGGTCGAGGAACGGGTCGACGAGGCGGAGACCCGGATCGACGAGCGCGCGGAGCGACTCGAACAGCTGTCGGACGAACGCGACGAGGCGTTGGCGTACCAGTCGCTCCGCGAGGAGCGCGAGGAGTACGAGGGCTACCTCGCGGCGGCCGAACTGGCGGACCGTCGGGCAGAACTCGACGAGACCGAAGCCGCGATCGACACTGCCCGAGCAGAACTCGACGACCGGCGCGACCGGTTGGACGAGACGCAGTCACGGGTCGCGACGCTGTCTGCGCGTCTCGACGAACTGAACGCCGAGATCGAACGCACTGGCGAGGAGGAGCAGTTGGCGATCAAAGGGGAGATCGAGGAGACGAAAGCCGAGATCGCGGCGTTGGAGGAGAAGATCGAGACCCAAGCCGAGCGCCGCGACGACGCCGAGACGGACCGCCGGGAGGCGTTCGTCCAGATCGACCGCAAGAACGAGGAGATCGACGAACTCGACGACGAGATCCGCGACGCGAAGATCCAGAAGGCGGACCTCAAGTCGACACTGGCGGCCAAACGGTCGGATCTCGCCGAGGTGGAAGCCGAGATCGAGGACGCCGACACCGCCTACGACGAGTTGAAGACGGAGTTGGCCGACGAGAAGGAACGACTGGAAGAACTCCGGGGGCAACGCCACGAGAGACAACGCGAGAAGGACCGCCTGTTGGACGACGCTCGCCGTCGTTCCGACGAGATCGACGAGGTGGAGACGGAGATCGCCGACGCGGAGACGGAGCTCCCGGAGCTACGGCGACGGGTGTCGGAGTTGGAGTCGGAGCTAGACAGTGCGAAGAAGAACCGCGACACGGCACGCGACCTCGTCGAGGGGTTGCGCGAGGAGCGGGAGTCGTTGGAGGACGACCGCGAGGAGTTGGAGGCGGAGATCCGCGAGAGGCAAAACGAGTACGCGGAGTTGGAGGCACGCGCGGAGTCGACGGGTGACGCCTCCTGGCCCCGGGCGGTGACGGCAGTGGAGAACGCCGACCTCGGCGGGGTCCACGGGCCGGTCGGCTCGTTGGGCGCGGTGGACTCAGAGTACGCGACGGCGTGTGAGACGGCCGCCGGCGGGCGGTTGGCGAACGTGGTCGTCGACGACGACGGGGTCGGGAGCGACTGTATCGACTACCTGAAACGACGCAACGCCGGGCGCGCGACGTTCCTCCCGCTGACGGAGATGGACGAGCGCCGGCTCCCGTCGCTCCCCTCACACCCGGGCGTGGTCGACTTCGCGCGCAACCTCGTCGACTACGACCCCGAGTACGAGGGGATCTTCTCGTACGTGCTCGGGAAGACCCTCGTCGTCGAGAGTATGGACGCCGCGCGTGACCTGATGGGACAGTTCCGGATGGTGACGGTGGACGGCGACCTCGTGGAGACGAGCGGCGCGATGACCGGCGGCTCCGGCGGCGGTTCGCGGTACGCGTTCTCGAAGAGCGGGAGCGGCAAGCTCGAACGACTCGCCGAGGAGATTCACGACCTCGAAGACGACCGCGAGGCGCTGCGCGAGGAGATTGCCGGCGTGGAGGCTGACATCGAGGACGCCCGCGGACGACTGACGGCCGCCCGCGAGAGCGTCCGCGAGGTGACGGCCGATCGGAACCGGGCACAGGAGGCGGTCGCCGAGACCGAGTCCCGGATCGAGGAGTTGCACGACCAGAAGGCGACGCTCGAGGCCGAACGCGACTCCGTCGACGACGAGATGACGACACTCGACGCGGCCGTCGAGGAGTTGCGCGAGGAGATCGACGGACGAGAAGACCGCGTCGCAGAGATCGAGGCGGAGTTGGACGACTCCGAGATTCCGGCCCTGTCGGATCGGGCCGACGAGATCCGCGGGGAGATCGCGGACATCGAGGACCGGATGAGTGACGTCGACGCCGACCTGAACGAACTGGAGCTCCAACGCGAGTACGCCGCCGACGCGGTCGACGATCTGAACGAGACCGTCGAGACCGCACAGGAGCGGAAGGTCGACGCCAAAGACCGGATCGCCGCCCACGAGGCCGAGATCGACGAGTTGGAGGCCGAGTTGGAGACCAAACGCGACGAGATCGCAGAACTGGAGGAGGAACTGACCGAACTGAAGGCGGAACGGACGGAGCTGAAGACGACGCTGCGGGAGGCGGAGTCGGAACGGGACGCCGCCGAGACGGCAGTCGAGGAGACGAGCGCGACCCTCGACGAGCTCCAACGGACTACAGAGCAGTTGCGACGCGAGATCACGGAGTTGGAGGCGACGGTCGGCGACCACGACCCCGAGGAGGTGCCGGACCACGACACCGTCGAGTCGGAGATCGAGCGGCTGTCGGCGGAGATGTCGGCGATGGAGCCGGTGAACATGCTCGCCATCGAGGAGTACGACGAGGTCGAGGCGGAGTTGGCCGACCTCCGGGAGCGCCGGGACGTGCTCGTCGAGGAACGCGACGGGATCGCAGACCGGATCGACTCCTACGAGTCACAGAAACGGGAGACGTTCCGAGAGGCGTTCGACGCCATCGACGGCCACTTCCGTGAGATCTTCGAGCGGCTGTCGGCCGGCTCCGGCGAACTCCACCTGGAGGAGCCGGACGACCCGTTCGAGGGTGGGCTGACGATGAAGGCACAGCCGGCCGACAAACCCGTCCAACGGCTGGACGCGATGAGCGGCGGGGAGAAGTCACTGACCGCGCTGGCGTTCATCTTCGCGATCCAACGCCACAACCCGGCACCGTTCTACGCGTTAGACGAGGTGGACGCGTTCTTGGACGCCGCCAACGCCGAGCGGGTCGGGGAGTTGGTCGACGAACTCGCCACGGAGGCACAGTTCGTCGTCGTCTCACACCGCTCGGCGTTGCTCGACCGGTCCGAGCGGGCCGTCGGCGTGACGATGCAGGAGGACAACGTCTCTGCGGTCACCGGGATCCAACTGGACGATCCACCGGAGGTGTCTGCGGATGACTGACGACCCCTTCCCGGAGATTCCCCTCGGTGGGAGCGGTGACGACGAGGAGCCGGCGTCGTCGGGGACCGACGAGTCGGGGCGGTCACCCTCCGACGAGTCGGCCGCCGGGGCGGACGGCGAGTTCCCCGTGTCGGTCGACGAGAACGTGACGAACCCCGCGACCGACGAGACGGAGCCGGTGGAGGTGCTCGTCCAGTTGGCCCGCGACGGGGAGATCGACCCGTGGGACATCGACATCGTCGCGGTGACGGACGCCTTCCTCGCGGAGTTGGAGACGCGCGACCTCCGAACCTCCGGGCGGGCGTTGTTCTACGCGAGCGTCCTGTTGCGGATGAAGTCCGATGCACTGTTGGCACCCGACGAGCAGGACGCTCCCGACGAGCCGGAGCCGTGGGAGACGGCCTTCGACGACACGCGAGCGCCGACCGACGCCGACGACGCGGACCCGGTCGACGCGTTGGAGGCGGAGATCGACCGTCGGCTGGAGCGCCGTTCTACCCGCGGGTCGCCGGAGACGTTGGACGAACTCGTCCGGGAACTCCGCGAGGCCGAACGCGACACGTGGTGGAAGGAGTCCCGCGAGTACGACACCTCGGGGTCGCCGGAGCCGACCGGGACACAGACTCTCCAGTACCGCGGTGACGCCGACAGCCGCCCAGACGCGGAGCCGAACGCGGGCGACGTGACGGAGAACACCCACGAGGAGGACATCGAGACGGTGATCGAGGGGGTCCAGACGGCGTTGGCCCGTCGGTACGAGCAGGGCCGTCCGGAGGTGTTGTTCCGCGAGATCCGCGAAGCCGGCGGTGCACCGGTCCGGACCTACCTCGCGTTGTTGTTCCTCGCCCACCGCGGAGAGGTGCGACTCCGTCAGGACGACCTGTTCGGCGACCTCTGGGTGCAGGACCCCACGGCCGCGGCCGTCGGCGACGAGGCGGTCGCGGACTGAGTCACCACGACGTCGACAGTCGGCACTGGACTCACGCCGTCCGGTACAACACGTCGAGTTGGTGTGCGAGGTAGACCAGCTCCCCGGTCGCCAACTGTTGCCGTCGCGTCTGGAGCCAGTCGCGCAGATCCGGGACCGTCCGGGCCCCGTCGTCGACGGCCGCCGTGGCACGTGGGGTCGGCTCCCACTGCTCCGGGTCGCCGTCTCCGCCGTCGACGAACAGTGCGTCGGCGACGTACCCCAGAATCGTCGCCAGAAAGTAGCGTTCGTCGTCTGGGTACGCTCCCGCCGCGGCCGGACGGACGATCCAGTCGGCGGCGTCGACCGCGAGGAGCTTCCCATCGGCGCGGCGACAGTAGTCGACGGCCGCCCGTCCGGCTCCGCTGTCGCGACCGTCGTGGGCGTCGATCTGTGCGTGGAAGACACTCGTGACGAGATCGTCTGCTCGGTGTGCCGGGGCGAACTCGGTCGTCCCGTCGAAGCTGAACGGCGCGTAGACGAGTCCACCCGGCGCGGCGGCCGCAGTGAACGCGTCGAGTGCTGCCTCGACGGGGACGAGGTCGAGGAAACAACCGGCGACGACGAGATCCGGGGTCGCAATCGGGTCGCCGCCGGTCGTGACCCGGTCGGCGGCCGTGATCGCGTCACCCGTCGCGAACCCCACCGTCGGCCCCGAGTGGCGGTCGCGAGCGACACGGATCACGTCGGCGGCGGTGTCGACACCGTGGTAGACGGCGGGCTCGACACCCCACTCGCGGAGTCGGTCGAGGGCGACCCCGGTGCCACAGGCGGCGTCGAACACTGTCGGTGTCGTCGGGAGTGCCGCCAGCAGTCGGTCGCGAACACGCCGGCTGAACGCACGGTCGTCGACAGAGATCTTGGCGTCGAGGTACCGCACGTCGGTGTGGTCGTGGTCCGAGCTACCGGTATCGGCGGCACCGGCCGACGCGTCGGGCGGCTCACCCGCTCCGTCGGTGTCGTCTGCGTCCGTCACAGTACCCGGTCGTGGGAGACCCACGCGATCTCGTCTTCCCACATCTGTACGGTGAGTCCGTCGACCGTGGCGAGGGTGTCCGTGTCGAGGTGGTCGACGACTCGGTCGCCGAACACCCGGGCGAACCGCTCGACGCTCGGGTTCCCCTCGAACGCCGGCCGGTCGTTGAGGAGCGTGTCGCGGTAATCGGCGACGAGTTCGTCCAGTGCTGCCTCGACGGCGTCGATGTCGACGACGTAGCCGTACTCGCCCACCTCCGTCGTCCGGAACTGGAGTTCGACCTCGTAGGTGTGGCTGTGTGGCTCACCCTCGCCCGGCGGCGGGCTCGGGACCGTCAGGTAGTGTTGTGCGACGAAAGTTCGGGAGACACCGAGTTCGTACACGGTCTGCGTTCGCCGGGGAGCGTCAGGAAAGTTGTGGCTGCCCGTCCGTGTCCGGGCGACTACGACGAGCCGCTCTCGTAGTCGAACACCACTTGCAACGGTGTCTCCCCGCCGGACTCGTCGAGGAGTTCGTACGCCCGTGGGGCCTCCTCGAACGGGACACGGTGGGTGACGAACTCCGACAACGGGAGGTCGGTGGCCCGCGACAGCGCGGTCTGGAGCCGGCGGTCGGTCGTCCACCGCCCGCGTAGTGACGGGTCGAGGGTGCTCACCTGGCTGGCCTCGATGGTGATCCGACTCCGGTGGTACTCCCCGCCGAGGTTCAGATCGGCGCGCTTCTGGCCGTACCAGGAGCCGACGGTGACGCGCCCGTCGTAGCCGACGGCCGCGACCGCGTCGTCCAACGCCGCCGGGTTGCCGGAGATCTCGACGGCGGCGTCCAGCCCCGGCTCCTCGTCGGCCGTCTGTCGGTCTCCGAGCTCTGCCGCCGCCTCCGGGGTGAGTGTGGTGTCGGCACCCAGCGCGGCCGCTCGCGCTCGCCGCGCTGGCTGTGGTTCGACGACGACCAACTCCGCCAGCGGGTACTCGGCGAGGAGGGCGGTGGTCGTCAGCCCGACCACACCCGCGCCGAAGACGGCGACCCGCTCGCCCAAACGCGGCGCGGTGTCGAGCACGAGTGTCACCGCCGTCTCGACGGTCGGCAACATCGCGGCTGCGGTCGTCGACAACGCCTCCGGGAGCGGGACGACTGCCGACGGCTCGGCGACGAACGTCTCCGTGTGTGGCCGGAAGCCGAACACGCGTCTGCCGAGCCAGTCGTCGTCGGTGTCGCCGCCGGTCTCGACGACCCGACCGACCGCGGCGTAGCCGTACGCCAACGGGTAGTCGAACGACGACCCCTCGAACGCCGGCAGCGTCGCGTCGACGGGCATCTCCTCGGGCACCTCGTCGCGGTAGACGAGCAGTTCCGTCCCCGCAGAGACACCAGACAACGTCGTCTCCACCCGGAGTTGGTCGTCCCCGACCGTCTCTGTCGGGCGCTCCCGGACGGTCGCCACACGCGGCCCGGTGAACGTCAGTACGCGACGGTGGCTCACCCTCCCTCGCCTCCGGCACACGTCGGTGTCACTGTTGTTACCTCACAGAGTCGTGTGGCTCGCCGGACTTTCCTCTGTCGGCACGTCGCTGCGGTGTCGGCGGGTCGACTCGTTCGGCGGATCGTCGCTTCTGGGCGGCTGTCGTCGTCTGCCTCGGTCGCCCGCGGGGGGGACCGTCGGCGATCCTCAGTCGTCTGCAGGTGTCGCCGCCTCGTCGTGGCCGTCTCCCGGGAGCCGGCCGGTGACAGACAGGTAGTCGCGTGCGAAGACGAGCAACGACGGCGCGAGCGCCAACGGCGCGACAGCGTACGTCGGCTCGCTCGGAACGACGGGCGAGAGTGCGAGCGTGAGGAACCCCATCTGCCAGGTCGCGAGCGGCCGGCGGAGTCGGCTCGGCGGCAGCGGTCGGATCTGCCGCCCGCGCCGTCTGTCGAGCCACAGTCCGGCGCGGT
>P_A23_Liq_3_FmtDRAFT_1000081_pt1 | contig 19298 bp, 19 predicted proteins | sample PonA233FremontCA_FD_10237 | JGI IMG/M metagenome (IMG submission 10237)
GCTGGAGTGGCGTCGAACGAATCAACGAATCAGTCAAGGGCTGCGGCCTCGGGCGAACGCACGCCCGAGGCCGCGTCCATGCACGAGCGCAGGTGTTCCTCGCGTTGTGTCTGCGCCTCGTCGTTGCAATCACCAACTACGAACGAGGAGACAATCCGGGAAGTACCGTGATCACGGTGTGAGAACTCTTCTATGACTCCTTCTAATGTAGGCTTTCTTTTCGTTTTAGTTTTGATATTCTATGTCTTGACAGGACTGTATTAATCTGGTTGCAAGAACAGGCGGAATTCAAGCTCATCCTTCGACTTACCAACAACATCGGTGTCGCATTTCTCCACGGGGGCATCCTCTGAGACAACATCAGCAATTCTCTGTACGGTTGTAGACATGGTTGGTGCTGACCGGAGTACAGCTCCATCAGTCATTACAAGACTTTGTTTGACAAGTTTATTTGCGATATCAGTATGATCCTGTATATTTGCCTCACATGTAATAAGGATACTGCGAAATGAATCATCGTTGCGTGACACAGGCTCTTCCATGGGTCGAATAGCAGTATGTGTGCGGGCATCATTGTTGATCATATAATTATGCATCTCAGCTACCTGTCCATCGATCTGTGATTGCCACTGATCGACATCTTCGTCTGGGTGACAACAGAGTTGATATGTATCATGATCGGTTTTTTTCATTACCCCGTATGCGGTAAGAAGATGTATGTCCTCGCGGACTCGTGAGCTGGCTACGTCATGCTGTAGAGACTCAACGATAGTTGCGCGTTGAAATGCGTCTGTACCATGCATTTCGAAAATTCGCTGATACAATTCAGCACATTGTTTAATTCGAGGGAGGATCCCAGAAAATGTCATCAATAGCCCACATACGGTGTCTCGGAATAAGAATTATGCATCTATCGATAATAGAATATTCTGACATATTGAAATACTAGAGCCGAAATGATATTAACTCTCGGTAAATGTATGAATAGATATATAATTTAGTTGAAATGATATTTGATATAGGACAAATGAATAATATTGCAGGAAACAAATATTATAATAATAGATGTAGAATGGGCGAATGACAATTCAAAATTTTGCTCGTCAGTGATTATTCTATAATCGTACTATTTGAAACGATCTATTATTTTTTGATAATTCAACAGTCGAATATTATGACTAGGCAGAGTCACACTTTTCAAGCGTGTGGCTGCGATAGCAAGTACATATGAGCCCACATCCAGGGGACCGAGTTCGAATTAAACGGGCGAATGTTACAAACGAGGGAATCTTGATGCCCTCCTCGACATCAGATCATCTTGTAATTAAACTCGATGGTGGATACAATGTCGGTATTGATCGAGCAGACGCATCGATTGATCTCGTGACGTCAGATGCATACGACATTGGCGGGACACAGACAGATATTGGCTCTAGCGCTGGTGCTGGTGCGGATACAGAGGCTGATAAGACTGAATCTGATATTACATCCAAATCGGCTGCATCAGCAGTTGCTTTTGATGAATCGTTGCCAACGGTGTCATTAATCTCGACGGGTGGTACAATCGCATCAACGGTTGATTACCGAACGGGTGCTGTCACTGCACAGTTCGATGCTGAAGATGTGCTCCGTGCCGTCCCAGATCTCGCTGGTCGAGCGAATTATCGTGGACGTGTGGTCCGGAATATTCTCTCTGAGAACATGACACCTGCCGTCTGGCAGGATCTTGCTGCTGCAGTTGCCGATGAAATTCGTGCTGGTGCTGATGGTGTTGTCGTGATGCATGGGACTGATACAATGCAGTACTCTGCTTCGGCGTTATCATATATGCTTGATACGCCTGTCCCAGTCGTTTTTACTGGAAGCCAGCGATCTGCGGATCGTCCATCCTCAGATAATGTCATGAATGCCGTCTGTGCTGTTGAGGCTGCAACAGCAGACATCTCAGGAGTGTTTGTTTGTATGCATGCATCAACCGCCGATGACACTTGTGCGCTTCATCGGGGGACACGTGTTCGAAAAAATCACACCTCCCGTCGTGACGCATTCGAGACCGTGGGCGCCACTCCAATCGGGACAATTGAGTATGATACCGAGACTGTTTCATTCCACCGTGATCATGCAGCACGAGAATCGACTGAACTGAACCTTACTAGCGAACTTAATGAGGACGTGATGCTTTTGACATTTACACCTGGGATGAACATCGACCGACAGACAGCATTTCTTACTGACTCTACTCCTGATGGGCTAATTATCGCAGGTACTGGATTAGGTCACGTTCACACTGAATTTATTCCGACCGTAGCAGAACTCGTTGCGGATGGAGTTGTTGTTGCAATGACGAGTCAGTGTCTTGAAGGACGCGTCTGTGACCGTGTGTATGACACTGGTCGGGACTTACTGGAAGCGGGCGTTGTTGAGGCCGGTGATACACTTCCCGGTACAGCAAAAGTAAAATTAATGTGGGCACTCGCAAATCACCCAGATCCCACAAACGCAATGAGAAAGTCACTTGCTGGTGAATTACAACATCGGTCAGTCCCATGGGAATGAGTTGACGACGTGGACATAAACAATACAGACATGTCTGTATCCACACTCCCGCTCCCAGTACATACAGTAGACGACACTGGAGCCGATGTCACTGTTCGAACTGCGGACTCGACTGACGCTGCCGCCGTCGAGCGGATAACGCAAAATACATGGCCAGATCGAGCCGAGGATGACTATGTTGGCTCTGTGTTTCCTGAGTGGGTTGCAGCAGATGACGGTGAGACAGCACAGACAGTTGTCATTACTGTTAATTCACAACCACACCCAGATGACCCTGACTCGAGGCAGAATAGCACGAATGTTGTCGGTGTCGCACAGGTATGCACACTTTCAGAAACGGAAGCATGGATACAAGGGCTCCGCATCGCGCCCAGATATCGCGGTCGAGGGCTTGCTACAGTCCTTATCCAAACACTCTGTGCTGTTGCACGTGCGATGGATACCACAATAGTTCGAGGGATTGTTTTTTCATGGAATTCAGCCAGTCTTGGGCTACTTCGGCAGATAGGTTTCAACCCTGGGATTGAGTTCCGATGGATTCAACCAGAGCCATATGAAACCCCAACAGAGTCAGTCTCAACAGTAGACGACGCTGTCCCACTTTCAGTACAGACTGATGATGATACTTCCGTCGGGGACGTGTGGTCGTTCTGGCAGACCGCAGAAACAAATAATATGCTTGATGGAATTATCATCGATGATACTGAATCGTGGGCACTGTCCACTCTCCGTCAACATCATATTCAGCGTGCAGCTACAACCGGTCGATTGATTACTGTCAGGTCGAACTCACCACCCGGGACTGTTCGTGGATTCGCAATTCGAAACCGGACATATGAACCGATGGGAGAGACGGCAACACTCGGTGCTGAGTACGCTATCGCTGCGTGGGATCCTGGTGATGAGGCGGCTGTGCAATCGTTGTTAACAGCGATTCGTCGGGATGCAACATTACTTGATTCGGCGATTGATCACACGCGTGTCCTCGTTCCTGAAGATGTCCGCTGGCTCTCTGATGCAGCAGTGACAGGTGCTGGGATGTGGTCAGAACCAATTTTCTTGATGAATTATCAACTCTCTGATGAGGGCGATGTTTGAATCTACAGGCGGAGCAAGCCGAGTATCTCGAGGCTTGACACTGAGGTGATTCACGTGTTCGCTTTACAGAATACGAGGAGAATGCCTCGAGGCTTGACCCCGAGGCGATTTACTCACTTCTTATGCGAGGACTTTGCCTCTCGGTTTCATATACATCACTGATAACAGGCGTACTGAGTGCAGACTATACATTTCTGAGTCACACGTTATTTCATCATATCTGTTATTCGCGACGGGATACCAAGACGTGAGTTCAAATATAGATAATGATCATGTTCTCGGAAAGCGTCAGTACATTTTGAGCATGGAGACGACATCGATACACGTCGAATAATAGATAATAAATGATAATAGATAGTCGATGTATCAGATCATGCGATTGGCTTCGCTGAAAGACGTCTTAATTATCAGCAATGACGGCACGATCTGAGCTGCTATCTGTTTCGGTGGTGGTGTCCCGTCCGGTCATTTCAAGCACCTCATCGAAGAAACCAAATGAATCGTGTGGTCCAGGATGTGCCTCTGGGTGATACTGTCGTGTAATCACATCAAGATCGCGATTTGTGAGTCCCTCAGCAGTTCCATCATTAACATTTATTTGACATACATTGAGTGTCTCACCAGGGTCACCAACAGTATACCCATGATTTTGCGTTGTCATGACGACCTTGCCACTATCGAGATCTCGGACTGGTTGATTGACGCCACGATGTCCGAAATTCATCTTCTCAGTTGTTCCACCAAGTGCTCGTGCGACAACCTGTTGACCAAGACAGATTCCAGCAATCGGGATTTCACCAGTGTACTCCTCGACGAGCGTTTGTGCCGCCTCAAAGTTCGCTGGGTCACCTGGTCCGTTTGAAATGAACAATAAGTCAGGGTCGACCTCTGTAAGCATTTCCGGCGTTGTATCGTATGGAAGCACATGGACAGCAACCCCTCTCTCAACAAGTGAATCAACAATTGACATTTTTGCACCACAATCAATGAGTGCAACATGAACCTCAGCGTTCGCACCGCCGTATGTCGTATGTTCAACGGTCGTGACACGTTTGCCAATGTCAATGTGATCACTCATGCTGATACACTGATCAAGCTCAGCTGTGGCGTCTCCTGGTGTCACATCAGAACCAACGGCAATCCCACAGTTCATTGCACCCTCCTCGCGAATTGACGTGACAAGCTCACGCGTATCGATATGGTCAATTGCAGGGACATCCTCATGATTGAACCACTCGACTATTTCATCTGTAAACTCACGTGCAATCGCGGCTCGTGGATGAATACGTTCAGATTCAAATCGCTCACTTCGGACGCCATAATTCCCAATGAGCGGATATGAAAATGTGAGCACCTGCTCTTCATATGAGGGGTCTGTGAGACTCTCCTCATAACCTGTATATGCGGTCGTAAATACCAACTCACCGCGAGTGCGCCCAGGGGCGCGACCGCGCGCTTCGATGACACGACCATCCTCTAGGGCTAAATAGGCGTCCAACATTACGAGATACACACGTAATCCCCGGGTATAAGTGTTACTTTCGAAGCTGAGTTACGAATTTCGTAATTGGTAAGCCAACGGAAAGTTAGTAATTGATATGGACAATCTCGACCGACGTATTCTTGATATTCTCCGTCGAGACGCACGAACACCCTATACTGAGATTGCAGCACAAGTTGGCACCTCAGAAGGGACTGTGCGTAATCGTGTCGATAGACTCACCGAGGAGGGTATTATTGAACGATTCACTATCTCGACGCGAACAGGAAATATCAAAGCAATGATAGAAGTATCAGTGAAAGTTAATGTTAACACAACCAGCATTTCTGAGACAATGGCGACCTGGGAGCAGGTTGATTTTGTCTGGCAAGTTTCTGGTGAGGAAGATGTTGTTCTTATTGTTGATGCAGCGGATACACGTGCAGTTAATCAACTCATTACACGTGCACGTGAGCTTGATGAAATAAAAAACACCAAAACCCGTCTTATCCTTGATGAACGTCTTGGTGGAGTATCATCATGAGATACCCTTTTTACGATACTCCGTGGTTAAGCACTGGTGAGGCTTGCTTCTGGCTGTCATGCTGATATATTCTGATCTATGACCACGGACAGGGTTGTCATCACGCTCGTTCGAACACCCGGATTCTTATCTACCAGATGCGTCATAGTTGATAATAGAGTCAAAGTCAGAATCATACAATCTGCATATCCTGCGATATATCTCCGATTATTCCGTCCCAAGCCGAAGAACCCTTACTAGCCCCAATCGAGAAACCGAATATGAGCACAGACCACAACAGCGACTCAAATACTGACCAACCTGCACAACCGCACGATAACGCAAGCGAAGATGTGATTGCCGTTTCGAGCGATAATACCAAGCAAGGACTTGTCAATCGATTAGATGCACATACTGGCGATGGAGTCCGTCATCGAGCATTCACATGTCTTGTGTTTGATTCTAATGATCACCTTCTTCTCGCTCAGCGCGCACCCACAAAACGCCTCTGGGATACACACTGGGACGGCACTGTTGCATCACATCCAACTGAAGAGCAGACACAACGTGAAGCGACACGTCAGCGTCTTGATGATGAACTCGGCATTACACCTGATCAGTACGACACTCTCCGCGTTACTGATCAGTTTGAATATAAGCGTTACTACGAAAATGCCGGTATCGAATGGGAAGTTTGTGCTGTCCTACAGGTCACACTTGATGATATGACACTTGATCCTGATGAATCTGAGATTGCTGGTCTTCTCTGGGTTGAGTATGAACATCTCCATCAACATCCCGAGTGGTATCGACAACTCCGATTATGCCCGTGGTTTGAAATTGCGATGCGACGTGATTTTGAGTAACTACGATGCTATAATCAACTCTGGTGTACTGAAATGCTCCGACTGACGATGAGGTGACAGCGATTTCGATTGAGAAAAAATCGTTAAAATGAATATTGACAATAGCATGGAACAGAACGTCCTTATCGAATCGATCCCTCATTATAATAATGCCCTCAACCCCCATGGATAATACTGATTCTACGGCTCTTTCTGAGCCATCGCTATATGAGTCCCTTGATGGACAAGTCGCAGTTGTCACTGGCGCTAATCGTGGTCTTGGTCGTCAGATTGCTGAGAATCTCGATGAACTCGGTGCGACTGTTTTTGCGGCAACGCGATCAATGACGCATGACATTCCAGATTCGTGGGAGCACCTTCTTGTCGATGTTACTCAATCTGGCGAAATCGCGGATGCTGCGGATGAGATATTCAGCATTGCTGGACGACTTGATATCGTCGTGAATAATGCCGGTATCGGCGGTGGTGATGGTGATATTGTCTCTGAGTCTATTGACGATATTAATAGAACTCTTTCAACGAATCTCCGCGGTCCGATGCTTGTGTGTAAACACACTGTCCCACTATTGCTGCAAAATGATGGTGGTCGTATTGTTAATGTTGGCTCTGCTCTTGGAATGCTCTCACGAGAGCAATCTGGCGGTAATCCAGCCTATCGTGTGTCAAAAAGTGGTCTCAACGGACTGACTGCATATCTTGATGGTGAATATGGGTCAGATGGTCTCATTGCGAATTCGGTATGTCCGGGATGGGTTCGAACGGATATGGGTGGTCCTGATGCTGATAGAAGTATCAAGACCGGAGCTGAAACTCCGACCTGGCTCTGTCGCTTTCGCCCTGAGTCACCACGCGGTCATTTCTGGCGTGATCGTGCAGTAATTGAATGGTGATGCTTCACACTAGTCGTTTATATATATTTGAGACTATCTTTAATCAGTGAGAGAATCCCGCCGCTTACCGCGGGCGTGAATTGTGTCACTGGAGTACCCTAACCACGTGTGACGGCTCTCTGAATCCCCCTCCGTGACATGAACCCTAAGATACGAGAAAACGTACTGAAAACAGATGCGAGTTGACACCCCCATCGAACGTGGAAGCGACCTCCATGAACGAGTGAAAGAGTACTCCCGTGAGAACGGTCTGCGAATGGACTTCGCATACGCCGAACTCGTCGAACAAGGACTCGACACTATTGAAGAATGAGTGAGGGGTGCAAGACGCTCGAAGCGTATCTTTGCCCCCCCACCCACTCAACACAAGCGGCGGAACTTCTCCAACGAGAAGCAACTCGCAGACGACCACCCTATCCGCTACGCGAACACCGCAGGTGTCTTTAATGATGACGAAGATCGTCACCACGACATCTGCTGGGAAGTCCCACTTTCCGGTCGGGGAACCAACTTCTGGACACCTCTCCAGTTGAACCCCGAACAGGAGGACTGGTGGCACGCCCTCAGAGACGAGGAAGATGATAGCGTATGTGCAGGTAAGATCCGTCTCCAACGCGACGGAAGTCGCTGGATGTTGCATATCATCGCGAACTACGAAGTGGAAGCAAATTACTCATATTCGACTACAAATGACGATGTGACACCCGCCGGGTTCGACGTGGGTGATAGTGATTCATTTGAATAGTTTCACTGACGGTGTCGAATGACGCGGATTCAACGGTTCCCATCACCGACACGGACAATCACGGCGGTAGAGACTTGCACTAATGACTATGAGTCGAAACTATTGGTGGGCTGTGCCCTCTGAGGTAACATTCCGGTTGATTCGTTGTTCGTGGATGGTGGTCCCGTCCGACGCCTCCGACAGAAACAAGCCAGTGCTGAAGACCGATTGAGACCACGATATGCATCGAACCTCTTGACTGACCTCATGTGGGTCGATAGCAAGACACCATCGAAGACGAAATCGAGAAAGCCTCACATTGCACCGTCGAATACGCCTCCCAGTTCGAGAACTCGGTTATCATCCTCGAATATCTCGACAGTATCACCGACGAGGACATTGGAAAGTACTCGAATCGGCGTCTCGGCAAGTGGCTGTTCTCCCGCTTGCAGTCACGAATTGAAGAGAAGGCGGCGGAACACGGGATTGCTGTGGAATACATGTACGTGTACGTGCATCCGCACCATACGTCGAAAATGTATCATGCGTGTCAACATTGGGTATCGACCAGATCAAGGCATGTTCAACTGTACGAACGATTCGTGTCGGGTGCCGGAGTACCAAGCGGATTTGAACGCAGCAGTGAACAGAGCCAACCGGCTCAATCCGTGGGGAGAGAGCCTGCCTTGGAAATCGACAGGCGATGACTCGCCACAGATCGGGGGTCAGTGGCAGGTCCACCAAGACACGTTACCGAGTGAGAAACTCCCGTCCGAGAGACGGGCGAGGATGTCACATGATGGCTCTATATGACTTTCCGTAAGATTTCAAAACGACCGTTGCTCATGTGACCTGGTGATGATTCACAGAGACACAGCGATTCGAGCCAGTTGGCTTTGAAATGATTCATATTAGTGCCATTTTTGATGCGTAACTTCGTGAGCACTATTGAAGTGATTGAGGAGTCGGTTTTGAACCTGGGTTTGCTCTTCATGTGTGATCCAGTGCGTCGCTTGTTCAAACATAACAACCTCACTATTTGTGCAGTATTGCGCGCTTTTTTCTGCGAGTGAGCGGGTTAGAAATGTATCCTGTGCACCCCACAGCAGCATTGTTGGTGTGCTTATCTGTGTCTGTACCGGCTGTGGGTTTGATCGGACAACCGCTCGATACCAATTAATCATCGCCTCATATGCCCCATCGAGCCCCCATGCAGTTCGATACCGCTCAAAATCAGTCGAATCAAATGTTCCATCCCGGCTTGACCGTTGCATCATTGCCGTGACGCTCGCCCAGTTACCAACCTGTGCAAGTGCTTCCGGCACTCGAGGGAGTTGGAAAAATCCAACATACCAACTCCGAAGTACCTGTTTTGGATTTCGCCAAAGAGTTTGTTTGAATGCCGTCGGATGTGGGACATTAATTACTGAAAGCGTCCGAAGACGCGCTGGGTGATGAAGAGCCACCCACCATGAAACAAATGCACCCCAGTCATGTCCGACAATATGTGTTTTTTTTGCGCCTATTGCATCAAGTATCCCACAGATATCTGTCGCCAGCGCGTCGAGATGATATGCTGAAATTGCATCGGGACGCTCACTACGATGATATCCACGCTGATCGGGAACGACCACGCGATATCCCGCAGCCGCCAATGGAAGAATATACTCATGCCATTCATACCAAAACTCAGGAAATCCGTGTAAAAGCAAAACGACATCGCCATCCGATGGTCCAGCAAGAACGCAATGCAGAGTTACATCACCTACATCAACCAACTTTGATGTGACCCGAGCATTATGATTGTTTAACCCAATATCACTAGGACCGACTCCGACGTCGATCTGCGCGTCTATATGCATATGTGTGTAAGGGATTGTGAATCAATATATAGGTTGAGAAGGGCACATATCGGGGCTATGTGACCCGAAGAAATTGCGCGTGCGGCGGTATGAACGATCATACAGATACTATCTCAGCTGACCAGGTCTGTATGTATTATATTCAATTATCTATCAGCTGAATTAGCATACTACAATCCAAGATTAATCTTGAGAATTATATTTGACCCCAATGTTGTCCATATTTTGGCTACACCGCGGTTGCCCATGCTTGATACTCATTTGGACAATTGTACACGTCAATAAATATTCGATCGGCAAACGCTGCAAGACGATTTGCATCGGAGCGGGCAGTAATCCGCACATTCGTGGCTTCAGTGTCTTCAGGGGATTCCAACTGTTCAACGCGAAATTCAGGAAACTCACCTACGAGTGTATGAACCCGCTCAAGTTCAGACTCCGTCACATCGAGGTTAAACATATTTTCAGCAAACTGAACCCACGGTGCAGGCACTCCCTCATCTTTATTATCTGGACGAGAGTCAGCTTCAAGAGTCATAAACGCGCTTGCTCGCTCACGATGTGCTGTAATCGCCTCAGCAAAGAGCGTCCTGCGTTCTTTAGGCGTCTTTGCATCAAATCGTGTCATATGACCGTATTGTGAAGTGCATCATTGTAAACACAGTCACTCTCCTCGAAATATGATGTGTCCTATAATTATCACTTCACCTATATAAGAGATAGTTCACTCAACAACAGTTTTGTGTGCATTCATTCACACACTAGCGATATATCTTCAATGTTATACGGGGAGAGACAGATATCCAGTATGGAGAAACATATCTTACTTCTCGGTCCGCCGGGTGCCGGAAAGGGAACACAATCGAAGCGGCTTGCCGAAGAGTTTGGTCTCGAACACGTCACTACTGGCGACGCATTGAGAGGAAACAAACAGATGGATATCTCTGAGATGGATACCGAGTATGATACTCCAGGTGCATACATGGATGCGGGCGAACTTGTTCCTGATGCAGTTGTGAATAAAATTGTTGAAGAAGCCCTCTCAAGTGCTGACGGTTATGTTCTTGATGGATACCCTCGAAATATTGAGCAAGCTGAGGTCCTCTCATCAATTACCGAACTTGATGTTGCAATCTTACTCTCGGTCAGTGAAGAGGAACTTGTTGACCGCCTCACCGGACGGCGTGTGTGCCCAGAATGTGGGGCAAGCTATCATATTGAATTCGAACCACCTGCTGAGACAGGTGTCTGTGATGAGTGCGGGGCAACGCTTACGCAGCGTGATGACGATACAGAGGAGACGGTTCGTGATCGACTCCGCGTGTATGAAGAAAATACGGAACCAGTAGTTGAGCACTATCGAGACAGAGACAAACTAGTTACGGTTAATGGTGAAACCACACCTGGTGATGTTTTTGACTCGATTGTCGACGTGATTAATTCCTGATACTCTCCTCCGCGTGAACGCGAAAGAATCCTAAGTGTTGGTGATTTCAGGTTTGCAGTCCCACCGAAGCCTGACACGGTGAGACTCCGTGTTGGGTTCACAGGCTGTGACGGGTAGAACTGGGACTGCTGGGAGTGCTAAGCGCCTAGCACTGCTATCTTTTGTCATGTCTGGACTTCCAGAGTTGCTTGTCCCTCGAGGAGTTCTGCAGACTTCGACAGACTCAGAGCTTCTTCTCTGATGCATGCAATAATTAATTCTACGCCAATTCTGTAAGAATCAGGCGGTCATTGGCTAGTTTCGATTACTCTCGCCCGATTTCTATTTTTGAATTGAACTGCCCATCAGTTGAAGCTATAGATTGGAAATCTCGGACAGGCATCGAAACGTGGACTGGGTCCGTGTTGTCGGATTCATCCTGGGTTACCGAGATCAATAGTGATTCAGCAAACTTCTGGGTGAACTGACTCACTAATTCGATGCGAGAGAACTATTCTGACTGATGCATGTCTAATTAAGCACCCACTTCTTCTGTGGACTACTATGGTCTCGTTTGCACACCAGAACTCGCAGATTTCTGTGGAGGGCTAGAGCCGCAGGTATTCTCCTCGAATCTATATGACATAGTATGGAATCGAGGAAGTGCATTACCAATCTAACTGCGATCGGGGATTCTCACGCTTCGCTTGTTGAGGGTTGGATTCCCTGTTTCCGTGTCGGGGGTTGTATCTGACGCTTGCTGAGGAAGGGGGAGGCAACTAGTGCCCTCATTCACAGCTAAGACTACAAGTTTCATTACTGCCGACTCATTACACTCGATAAATGCCACGAATCGAATCGAAAGTACGCGATCTTGTTGCTGGTGATGATGGGATGCGTGCAGCAGTTGAGATTGTTCTTGACCGAGCCGATGACGGTGATGTAAAATGGCTTGATGTCAAGGATGAACTTTCATCAGGACGATGGGGTCGACTTATTGAAACTGGTGTCCTTATCGAAGGTGAAGAAGGATTTCAGCTTGCTGACCGAGCGGCAACAGAGTCAGGGCTTGAAACGGATGACTCCAGTGATACCAGTACTGATTCGAATGTTGCACTTGAGACCGAGGTTGATGATGATGAGTCTTCATGGTCGATATATGATAAGGGTGCTGGCGTTCTCACAATCGGGTTATTTGTTGGATACTCATGGAAGCCACTTCGTGATTTAATTGGTACTGTAATGGATGTACCACTTGGTCCATTAGAAGAGCTTCTGCCGTTTTATGCCGTCGTGATGATCCTTGCACTCGCTACAGGGCTTTACTCAACATTACTCCAGGCAAATCTGATGAACATGGAAAAGATGTCTGCATATCAATCACGTATGAAAGAGATTCAAGAGCGACGAAAAGAAGCCAAAGAAGAGGGAGATGACGATGCGCTTGATGCAATCCAAGACGAACAGATGGATGCAATGGGCGATCAACTTGGAATGTTTAAAGAACAGTTCCGCCCGATGGTCTGGATCATGTTTCTAACTATCCCTGTCTTCCTCTGGATGTACTGGTCAATTGGCGTTGGCGCGAACGCAGAAGCACAGGTTTCACTTAGTACTCTCGTCCTTCCACTAGTCGGTGAAGTTGCATGGACCGACTCTGTGCTTGGTCCGATTCAGGCGTGGATTGTCTGGTACTTCTTATGCTCAATGGGCTTCACTCAAATTATCCGTAAGAGTCTAAATATCGATATCTCCCCGTCAGCTAGTTAATCGACCCATTCGTGTTATTGGAGTTTTTTCGTTTGCATCGATGAAACCACATCGTGAATGATTTGTTAATTCGATCACTCATGAGTTCTCGACGAGAGAGGATTTGACTCGACATCCTAATTGACATGCTCCTCCGTCTTCAGGCGGAGGGATCCTAAGGTTGGGATAGTAGGGTTTGCAGTCTATCACTTGTGCCTGCAGTTGGGATCTGTTGGACAGGTCATAAAGATAGACTTCGGGCTGTGCCAACCAGCCGGTATTCCTATGATCGGTCAAACTAGGCGCTGACTCGGAATTACTTTCGTTGATTTCGAGACGGATGTTTTCTCCCCCATTCACGTCAGCGTTAAACGCATCATCGTGGTCTTCACATACAGACCACGCTCAACACGCTGACTATCGTCCTCTTTCCCGCATATGCAACAGTCTTGCTCGTGTCGCGCTCGGACACTTCTACGATTAAGAAAGCCACAAAGACTTGAACTCGGGTAGTTCATGCAGAATACTGTCAACGCTATGTGCAAAGACAACCTCTTTTACCCAGGTCAACCGAACAATAGTATGTTGTTGACCGTCTCTGGTCCGCCTGGTGCAGGCAAGAGTACAACGGCGGATACACTTGCGGCTACCTTCGGACTTGAACATGTGAGTGGTGGTGATATTTTTCGAGAGCTCGCCGCTGAGCGTGGACTAACCGCCGTTGAGCTGAATCAACAAGCTGAAGAGGATGATCAAATCGACCGTGATCTTGATCAACGATTGCGAACAATTGCACTGGAGCGTGATGATATTCTCTTAGAGTCGCGACTTGCCGGATGGCTTGCCGGTGATGCCGCGGATATCCGAGTCTGGTTAGACGCACCACTTAATGTTCGAGCTGGCCGTATTGCTGACCGCGAAGACAAATCAATCTCGACAGCACAAGAGGAAACGCGTACCCGAGAAGAAAGTGAAGCACTTCGATACCAAAATTATTATAATATTGATATCCACGATCACTCAATCTATGATCTGAGGGTTAACACCGCGCGATGGCCAAAGACCGAAGTTCCTGATATTCTTGAAGCCGCGATTGCAGCGTATGAACCTGCTTCGGATGAAGGTCGATTCCCTATCGAGGATATTATATATGATTTCTAAATCGTGAATCATAGATGACAGAATCACCACGACTTCGTGAATCACCAGATAATCGCTCACTCGCCGACATTTGTAACTTTGGGGTAGTGAATCTAGATAAACCCGTTGGACCATCGGCTCATCAGGTCTCAGCGTGGGTTCGTGATCTCATCGGTGTTGAGCGCGCTGCGCATGCTGGAACCCTTGATCCGAAGGTAACTGGTTGTCTTCCGATTCTTCTTGGTGAGGCAACACGACTTGCACCAGTATTTCTCGAGGGAACCAAAGAATATCTGGCAGTGTTGGAGTTTCATGGACCTCCCCCAAGTGACCTTTCGATGATTATTGAGACATTTGAGGGAACAATCTATCAGAAGCCGCCACGGAAGAGTGCTGTTTCACGCCGTCTTCGAAAACGAACAATTGAAACACTTGATATCCTCGAGGTTGATTCGGATGCTCAACAAGCGCTCCTCCGTATTCGCTGTGAGAGTGGCACTTATATTCGAAAGCTGTGTCATGACCTCGGACTTGCGGCTGGGACAGGCGCGCACATGGGCGACCTTCGGCGCACAGGGACAACACCATTCTCTGACACAAATCTGATTTCAACTGCTGACCTCACAGATGCTGTTGTATTCACACTTGAGGAGATAGTCAGAGCTAATCAAACGCAAATCAATGACGCTCCAGATGATTCAACCGCTGCGTATTCGCTACTTCACAAGATTAATACCGCAAACATAGATCCCAACTCAACCTCGCCGACGGACCACCTTCGTAATGTTATCAGTCCTGCAGAGCGTGCACTTCAGCATCTTCCGACAGTCATAATTGCCCCATCTGCAGCCGCGGAGGTGGCAATGGGAGCACCGGTGTACGCACCAGGCGTGATTGAATTTGATTCTGCAGCGGGAAACACTCATGACATTACTGATAGTGCCCTTGTTAGCTGTCATACTCCGGATGAGACTGCTGTCTGCCTTGGTCGCGTCAGCGGTCCACTTGATGCCGAGAGTGGCGAAGTCATCTCATTAGAGCGAGTGCTTGTCTAAACAACCTGCGAGGGCGAGTTCCCCGCCCCACCGTGGGCGGGGTGAACCGCGTCACTCCGGCGCGTATTCCGTCTCTTCGATATGCCGTTTAATCACCTCCTCCGACATCGCTCCCGTCGCGTCGTTCCCACGTACTACCCAACCGTCTAGAATCCGCCACCCCAGAAATATGCCTCCCGAATCTCGGGATCCCGCTCCAGCAACTGTTTACTCGTGTACAACTTGAACTGCCGAGCAATATCCACTGGACTGTACTTCGGGCCTGTTCACACGAATAGGTGTGCGTGGTCGTCTTCGTCTGCAACCTCCAACAAAACCACGCTGACCGGAATGCGTCAGTGAACATTGCGCGGCGTGAGAAGGCAAAACTCGACGGTAACGACTCGAATTACCGGACTTACAAAACCCAAGCCGCAGGTGCGGTTGGTGCATCTATCCGGGTCAAGGCGCGTAAGCCGCCACCCTCACCCCGCTCGCTTGCCGAGCAGGGAATGCTATCGCACGGCTGAGGGAACCAACAAAAGCCTCGGGCCGGGTCGCCGTGCCCGAGGCTATTTAGTTATATATCCTGATTCACTGATAGCTGTTCATCATCGCCTGGAACGAAGGAATTAAACTCAACAATTCATCTATGTATTAACGTGGGACCGTGGGGTAGTGGTATCCTCTGCCGATGGGGTCGGTAGGACCTGAGTTCGATTCTCAGCGGTCCCATAGCGTTCTTTTCGACGAATACAACGGCGGTTAATAAATGAACGATTATCAATGAGGTATTAATCGAGATCAAAACTGATGTATCTCATAGTAACTCAGAACTGAAATCTGCGGATTGAATCACACGGTGTGAGGTCGACACCGCTGAACCAACTCTCAGATTAACCTATCATTACGATGTTCTCTCAATATTGAATTTACTTTATGAACATCTCAATCGCCGCGCAGTCTTGTAGATTATCGGTTTTGTCTCTGTTCGACCTTATTGAGTTCAATTAGCAGACGAAACACAGCTTTAACCAAATTTGCATCAACATCAAATTGTTCAGCATTTATCCCAGCTCGTTCCATGACACGAGCTTCCTGTCCCTCATCAGTCGTCGGGAGACCCTGCTCGGATTTTACTTGTGCAATTGAATCAGCCACATATGTCCGACGTGCAATCAACTCAACAAGCTCGCGATCAATTGACTTAATTTCCTTGCGAAGCGATTCAAGTGAATCTGATTCTGTGGTCACTATACCTCCGTCAACTTTCGATTCGGTGTTTACCGCTGTGTCTGTGTCAGCGTCAGTGTCAGTGTCTGCATTAGCATCTGTATCCGGTGTCATACTGTCATTCCTCGCCACATTCTCTTCGATATCATCATTATCATAGGTTTTACTGGAGCATATTAGATTCTATTGGGCTTTATGTTTCATCCGGACGTGTCGATGATTCCTCTCGTGTCGCCCGAGTTGTTGTTTTCCAGACTGTCCCGCCACGGCTCCGCCAGCGGCGCGTTACAACTGCTAAATCCACCTCATCAGACTCACCCTTACTCTCACTATTGCGGTCAGCAACGGCGACAACACTTGGTCCAGTACCAGACAAAGAAACACCGCTCGCATACGGCATCACTTCGACTGCTGGCGCTGGATCGAATCCAAGTGCGGCTGAAAACGCTAACCCATTGACTGTCATTGCTTCTGTATACTGATTAGTAAGTGCAAGATCTTCGACTAATTCAGCCATTGGAGCGATATTCGCGCATCGCTCAGCATCTGCATCGGCACTGTAAGCACGCTCAGGCGGCGTCCACACAACTACATCCCACTCAACAGTGTCGTGAGCAAGAAGCTTGTCCTCGTTATTGTTCGTAACCGTAACTCCGCCTAACATTGATGCAGACGCATCATCGAAAGCGCCTGTAACCGTCACACCGACATCACGTGCTGCACGGACGCCAAGCCGACAAGCCGAAATCGGCTCCGGGGTGATGTCGAATGCATCTGCTGTTGCCAGAATTGATGCGTTCGCAGCGGCACTTGAGCTTTTCAGCCCGGCTGCCATCGGAATATCACTCTCAGTCTGTATGTGAGCAATATACTGCATGTCTCCTGGTCCATATGTTTCAATCGCTAATTCGACGCATCGCTCAATTAACCGTGTATCACCATTCTCAACCCCTGCAATCGTTCCATTGACACGCGTGCTATCAAGTGTCTCTTCAGGAGTGATATCGACCGTTGCCGTCGTCTCGACGTCAAGTGCAAACGCTGCGCCGATTCCTGTCGCAAGGGCGTTTAACACCGTTCCTGCACCAAGCGCGACCGCACGACCGTGCATACTACAATCATTCTAAGCGAACACAAAGAAGTAGCGGTACACTTCTGATATTAATCTTGATTATATATGGGATATGATAGTTATTTTCCGATCATAGAATATAAGCAGAATACCCGCGTCATCATGACCGTCTTTTACCGACCAGATGAGCGGGGCGAAGCAGTAAAAATTGCTCCCATCGTCGGGAGTTGGGAGTCTCATCCCGAGCAACTGGGCATGCCGACGACGAGTTGACCCGGTTTGAGCAGCCCTTGTGACCCGCTCGGCGTCTCATAGTGATTACTTCGATCCTTTACCACCGTGGCGATCCGTATCAATGACTGGAGTCGCTGAAACTGCACCTTCCGACACCGTCGATGAAACTATTCGCCCTAATCACTATCAGTCCGTCAGGATTTGTCTCAGATCCTGTCCAACAGCGGCTAAAACGCCACGCTGGGACGCTGTGGATTTATGCGTGAGAGCCAGGTATTCAGGCGCGGGAGGATGTCAAGACTGGTAATATTCATTCTGTGGAAACGAAGAGCAATACGCTCATAATGTATATCAGATTGTGAATTCCAGATTTGTGAGTATGTTGTACATGTGAACCTGCCTTGGGGTCACATCAACATCAACATCAACATCAAAACCCCAGGCTTCCTGTTTCTTCGGCAGAACTGACAAACCTACTCTCACTGAGAGCCGTTTCAGAGCGGTTCCGGTCTCCACAGGTCGTTCGAAAATCGAAGATTTTCGTGATCACGAGAGACTTCGTCTCCCGGATGACGTTGATTTGGAACGTCCCATCCCTCTCTGAATTGGACAGTGCATGGTATCTGACCGCCCGTGTGATGAGACTCTCAGCCAGACACGCTGACCATCATAATTACTATTTACCCACCAATCGTGCTAAATATTATGAGTCATTGAGAGGTGTTGGCTTCACCTCCAGGCAGTCGCCTTGACAATCTGTAGGCGGTCAAGGCGACTGCCCCGGGGTGGGTTCACAGACGATATAAGATGATCACCCCGAGATAAATTCATCACGGCTCTTTTGAGCAACCCATGTGTATATTAAACCAATGAGCGCACGAAATGATATTGCCCCAGAGACCGTCGGTGTCGAATTACTTGACCACGGAGTTGCTGTTGAGTATATTGATGGACGTCAGACACTCTACCGGGGTGTCCCAAAGACGGTCACCGACTCATTCACTACGCCCCCGGGTAAGCAGACACATATTCTTGTTACTGACCCAACTGAAACTGAGGGTGTATTACTGTATATTAATGATCTCAAAACACACGATGACGTGCTTGAATCGAGTGGTGTCGGTCGTGTCGTTCTTGAGCAGGGATCGTCTGAAACGGTCTTCCCTGGGGTTACAGTCTCGCGTCTTAATGGAATGCGAACAACGATTGAGGCTGACCCTGAAACGGCCCGCGGTCGTGTATTTGTCTTTGTTGAGGATGACTGGAGCGAACAATCATATGAATTCGTACAGCAGACAACCGATTCAGCAGAATCTCATGAAGAATAATAATTTGATAACGTGCATTAGACTATATGATAGCCGGTGCGATACCCTGAGCACACCTTAGATAAATATCAAATATTGAATAT
>P_A23_Liq_3_FmtDRAFT_1000084_pt1 | contig 19177 bp, 18 predicted proteins | sample PonA233FremontCA_FD_10237 | JGI IMG/M metagenome (IMG submission 10237)
CCCCCCCCAGCCGAGAGCCGGTTGCCGTCTCAGCGCCCCGGACGGCGACAGTCGGGTCCTCACAGCCGTGTTCGACCGCGTTCTCCAACAGCTCCGACAGTGCGTACCAGCACAGTTCGCGGTCGAGACCGATCGTCACCGAGGGCACGTCGACAGTGACGGCGTCGGCGTGGTCGGAGACTGTCTCGTCGACGACGCGCTCGGTGAACGCGGCCAGATCCGTCGGCGTCGTCGCCGACCGGCTGCGACCGACGAGCGACTCGACGTGGCGGGCCTCGGCGCTCAGCTCTCTGATTCGCTCGACGCTGTCGACCACCGGCGGCAGTTCCGCCGTCTCGGCGTGGGCGGCGATCACGTCCAGTTGGTTGCGGACGTTGTGTCTGAGCACGCGGTTGAGCACCTCCAACCGCTGGCGACGGATCTCTCGGTCGGTCACGTCGATCAACGCGACGGTCGCGCCGAGCGTCTCGCCGAACTCGTCGTGGAACCGGGTGACGCGCGGGTCGAACCGGCGGCGACCGGTTCGTGTCCAACAGGTCACCGTCTCGCGGTCTGCGAGTGTCTCGAAGTCGGTGTCTGTCGCCTCCGACAGTCGCCCGACGTCACCGAACGTCGTCCGCGCGGCGTCGTTCGTGTGGACGACGCGGTTGTCGTCGTCGACGACGAGCACGGCCGCACCGGCCTCGGTCAGTCCGACACGCCGGCCACGGAGTCGTACTCCTGGGGGGTCGTCGACGAGTCCGTACCGTCGTGGGCCGACGACCAACGTCGTGGCGACGGCCGCGAAGGCGGCGGCGACGACGACCCGGTTCACCCACGGCGTGTCCGGACTGACGAACCGGCCACTGACCACGGCCACCACCACTGGAGCGGCCGCGATCAGCCCGTTGGCCGCAGACAGTCGGTCGTGTTTGTGTGCCGAGACGATCGCGACACCCGTCAGCCCGAGTGCGACCGAGACGACCCCCAGCCACAGGAACGAGGCGACGGGGGCGAGCATCTCCGTCGGCAACGGAGTGGTGAGAACTTCCGGGAACAACAGTGCGACGTGGAGGTACGTGGTGGTGACGAGACCGACGCCCCCGACGGCAACTCGTTGACTGGTGAGGACGTGTCCACGCCCGACGTACCGCATCACGAAGACGACCCACGGGCCGACGACGACGAAGAGGAACAACAACGCGAGTCGGGCACTCTCCTCGATCAACGGGCCGAGCAGCGCGTACGACAACGCCGCGATCACGAACGACACCGCGACGCCCGCGAACGCCCGCCCGAGTCCGGCGTACGCGTCGTCCGTCCGGACGCGCCGGAGCACGCCGAAGGCTGCGCCACCGCCGACGCCGGCGCTGGCGACCGGGACGACGACCTGGAGGAGTGTCGACGGGTCGAGTGGTGTCACACGACTGTGTGACCGAACTACAGGGATAAGTAGTTTCAGGTTCCCCGTTAGATCAACTCCGCCTGGGACCGGGCAACGACCCACGTGTGGGCGGGTCGGCGAGTCGTTCCGCGATCAGGTCGTGATCTCGGCGCGTCTCCGGCAGCGTCGCCGCGTCGAACAGCCCGGTCGCCCGCGAGACGCCCGGGTGGGTCCGTCCCTCGCGCTCGACGTGGAGCGCCCCGTCTGTCCGGTAGCCGGTGAACTGTGCGAGCGGGAGCTCGACCGACCGGCCGTCGTCGTACGTGTACACGAGCCGGCGTGTGTACGACAGCTCCGCCAACTCGACTCCGAGCCCGGCCTCCTCGCGCGCCTCCGCACGGGCGGCCGCCTCCGGGGTCTGTCCCGGCTCGATCCGGCCGCCCGTGGGCTCCCACCCGCCGCTGGGGTTGGAGACGAGCACGACCTCGCGGCGCTGCCGGTCGTTCCAGACCACGACACTGGCGACGCCGGCCGCCGTCGCCAACTGTGAGGCGACCGTCGAGGGCGGCTCGTCCGGGTGGTGTGGCGGCGACCGGGAGACGAGCGGTGATCGCCGCTCGTGACTCCCCCACCGCTCCGCGAGGTCGGACAACACACGCTCCGTCCGGCGTTCGGTCGCCGCCCGTACCGACGCCCACTCGGACACGAGCCGACGAACGTGGACGGGTCAGTTCAGGCTACTCACCGGTCACGGGCGGCTGGACGCGACGGGAGGCTTTTGCCGGGCGGGCGCGACCGTCGACCGTGCACACCGAACGGAGGGGGGAACGACGGAACGTGCCGAGAGAGAGTCGGTCGACGGGGGTGGTGGTGAGTGGCGAACGGTAGCGGGTTGATAGTCGTCACGCTGGCAGTCGTGTTGGTGCTCGTCGCCGGGGTCCCAGTGACGTTGTTGCTCGCCGACGGTCTGAGCGTCGACCGCGTCCCCCCAGTTCTGGCCGTCCCGTCGATCGTCGTGCTCGCCCTGGCAGTGATCGTCGCCGTGTTCGCTCGGTGATCGGCCGACTCACCCCTCGACTGGGCCCCGAGTGATCTCTTCGACCCGGTGCGGGTGGACGCTCTCGACGTGCGCGTACACCGTCCGGTGGCGAACCTCCGGGTCGATCCCCCGTCCCTCCGCACCACAGAACGGACACGCGGTCAGCAGCTCTTCTGCAGTCACGTAGACATTTACACGCCTCGTAGTAATAAATGCTACAACCGGTGCCGCCACGTCGGAACCCCACCGTCGGGGGTGTCACCCGCGCCGACCGTCGACCCCCTCGCCGAGTGTGTCGTCGACGAGCAGGAGCAGGCGGTCGTCCCCGGGATCACGTTCACGCTCGCGGCCATCGGAGTGACGATCGCCCTGCTCGCGGGCGTCGCTCGGGGGGGGGCTTCGACGCCCAGGTCGCGAGCGACGAGTGACCGCGCCGTCTACGGCGGGGTCACAGCCCCGTCTCGTCGAGGGCCGCGGCCAGTCGGTCTCGGACGACCGGCGGCTGTGCGGCGATCCGGTCGCGGGCGTCTGCCAACACCGTCGTCGACAACGCGAGAATACCGGCGAACGGTTCCTCGTCGGGGAACGCCGACGGCGTGGCGTCGCGGACACGGATCCACCCGCGACCGGCAGTCTCCGTCTGGAGGTACACCGCTCGACTCCGCACGGCGAGTGCCGCCGCCCGCTCCCGCGAGCGGACGACCGGCGACGCTCCCTCCAGGTGTGGTGCCGCGATCGTACCGAGGTCGGTCTCGAGAGCGTCTTCAGTCTCGCCGAGGTACTGCTCCAGGTCGTTGCGAGCGGCGGCGACGGCGGTCAACAGCCCGACCCCGACGGAGGGGGAGTCGTCGCCTACCGCCGTCGCGTGCTCGTCGCGTTGTTCGCCACAGGCGACGACGGTGATCCCCTCGCCGACGAGGAGGCCGCCGTAGGCGACGCGTGCCCGTCGGAGGTCGTCGGCGACGGCCGCGTCGGTCACGACCGGCTGCCGTCACAGCAGACAGTGTAGCCGATCGACTCCTCGGCGAGCGTCGCCGCGCGGTCGGCGGCCGCGGTCGGGGACCCGAACGGCCCGTGTTTCCCGACGGTGTCGCCGTCGGTCGACACGGACAACTGCCAGCGGTCGTCACCATCGGGGCCGGAGAGTGACTCGACCCGCAGCCGTCGGTCCGAGAGAACGGCGACGACGGCCCGCTCGTCGTGTTGGATCGTCGCTCGGGGCAGGCGGTCGGCGAGTGCGTCGGCGACCACGGCCGTCGCCGCGTCCGTCGCTAGAGACACACACAGACTGGGGGCGCGAGGCTGGTAGCCGTTTCGCCGCCGAACCGGGCGACGAGCGTGCGAGACGGCACCGCGACCCGTGCATCGGCAGTTTTACCCACGCAGCGAGCCTCCGTAGAGACGAGCTATGACAGATATCGAATCCACCACGGTGAACGAGGCGGGGTTCAGTGCGACGAGTCAGGTCGGCGACTTCAACCTGGAGACGGACGCGACCGGTGAGACCGGGCCGGACCCGAACGCGGTGTTGGTCTCGGACTACGCGGCCTGCTTCACGTACGCCTTCCGCGCGGGTGCCCAGCGTAACGACTTCGACGAGTTGGGCCAGCTCCAGACGGACGCGGAGGCGGACCTGAACGACGAGGACGACCTCACGGGGATCCGGTTCACACTCCACGTCGAGGCCGACCTGACGGACGACGAGGCAGACGAACTGCTCGGCTACGCCGAAGAGATCTGCCACGTCCACGCCGCACTGAAGGAGTCGCTGTACGCGGACGTGACGGTCAACGCCGGCGCGTTCTGAGCGACGGACGACGACGCTGCTCGGCTTCTCTTCTCTTCGAACGGCGAGCGACGCGGCCGTCGGACACGGGGGTGCGAGGGGCTTAATTGCGCGGCACCCGTAGGTGGTGGCGTGACGACGACCGAGACTGCGACCCTGGCGGGTGGCTGCTTCTGGTGTATCGAGGCGGCGTTCAAGGAACTGGACGGTGTCGACCACGTCGAGTCGGGTTACACTGGTGGCTACGTCGACGACCCCAGCTACGAGGCGGTGTGTCGCGAGGAGACGGGCCACGCCGAGGCGGTGCAGGTGACCTACGACCCGGACGTGATCGAGTACGCGGAGCTGTTGCGTGTGTTCTTCACGATCCACAACCCGACGACACGCGACCGACAGGGGCCGGACGTGGGCGAACAGTATCGCTCGGCGGTCTACTACCACGACGACACCCAACGGGAGCTCGTCGAGTCGTTCGTCGAGGAGTTGGAAGCCGAGGGTGCCTACGACGGGATCGTCACCGAGATCGAGCCGTTGGTGGAGTGGTACGTCGCCGAGGAGTACCACCAGGACTACTACGAGAAGAACCCGAACGACCGCTACTGCCAGTTCAACGCCGACCCGAAGATCCAGAAGGTGCGCGAGAAGTTCGGCGAGCAGTTGGCGGCGAACTGAGACGGACGCGTTCGTCTCGGGTGCGTTCGACGCCCGGCACGGGAGCGCCGCGGCGTCACCCGTCTCGCCCGGGCCTGCCACCGCACTCGCTCTACTTCTCGACCGACGACCGTGACGAGCCGGGGGAGTCGATTCCGCGCGTCGACACGTCGGATCGACCAGGCGTCTGGCGGTCGAAACGGTAGTAACTTGTCCAGTCTCGTCGAGACGTAACTGGATGGGTCCACGACCAGCCGACTCGCCCGTCGCGTTCGCGACGACCGTTCTGGCGAACCTCTCACCGCTCGCGGGGGTGTGGTTCCTCGGGTGGGACACGAACCAGCTCGCGTTCGTCTACACGGTCGAGGTGTTGTTCGCGGTACTGTTCGCCGGTGTGAAGGCCCTGTTCGCCACGCAGCCGCCGAACTACGACGAGATCGAGTCGGACGAGCAGGTGCTCGACGACACCGGCCAGAAGCGCCCGACCGGTCCGAGTGATCTCGAACGGAAGCGAGGGAGCGTCCGGGTCGTCGAGTGGTTGCCGCCGGTGTACCCGCGGAACGTCCCGTTCGCCGTCACGTGGATCGAAGCCGCGTTGTTGTTCGCGGCACTCTTCCCCGGATTTCTGGCGCGGGTCGTCGACCCGCTCGGCGAGATCGCGGGGGCGGCGACGGTGTCGTGTGCGGTCTCGTTGGTGGTCTCGCACGTCGTCGCGACCAGACAACAGTACTTCGGGCGACGACAGTACGAGACCGTCTCTCCACGCGGTGTGGCCACCGTCCCGATGCAGGAGGCCGGGGTCGTGTTCGCGGTGGTGGCGATCGCCGGGGTCGAACTGAACGCGACCGGGTTCCTCGTCGTCTCCGTCGCGGTGAAGACGCTCGTCGACTGCGGTCAGTACCGCGAGGGCGGGCTGTCCGGGTGGTTCACCACACCCTCTGCAGACAGATCACTCCGGACGGTCGCGGTGCCGGACGCGCCCCCGACGGACGCGGTGCGCACGGACTGGCGGGCCGTGGCGGTGGGCGGTGTCTTCCGCGGGGCGGAGAGGGCACTCGGGTTCGCGCCGCTGTACCTGTTCGTCTGGATCGGGATTCTGATCCTCTCGGACGGCGGTCCCGTCTACCTGGGTGGCGTGACCCTGTTCGCGTTCGTGATCGCGCCGCTGACCGTCGCGACGCTGCGGGCGGCCGAGTACACCCTCAATCACGGGTGGCTGTCCTACCAGCGTCGCGACGGGACGCTGGTCGCGTACGACGAACTCACCGACACGCCACAGTGGACGGCCCCCGTCGGCGAGTTTCGGCGTGCGGAGCTGTCCGACGACCGTCTCGCCGACCGGTTGTTCGACAGCCAGTCGCTCACCGTGACGCCGACGGGTGTCGGCGGCGAGTCGGGAGCCGACGACGCGACGGACGGCGAACTGTGTCTCGCACACCTCCGGTCGGCGGACCGAGCGGTGTCTCTGTTCGAGTTGCCGCTCGCGACGACGGCCGTCGAGCCGTTCCGGTCGCGGTACGCCGCCGTGGTGGTGGCGTTGACCGTCGCCACCGTCGCCGTCGAGGTCGCGTTCGTGTTCGCCCCGATCGGCGAGGAACGACAGCTGACCGCGGCGTTGTTGCTCCCGTTCGTCGTCCCGATGACCGTGTTCGGGTTCCAACGGCTGTGGGCCCGAGCGTACTGAGTCGGGGTGGATCGACTCCGGTCGGTCGGGCGCGTGCCGGTCGACGGTCGGGCTCGCCGGCTCCGACGCGACGGTCGGTGTCCTCTCGGTCCGGCGGCGTAGGCGGGGCGTCCGTGCGCGACGGTCACCTCGCGTGTCGTGTCTGGGCGACTCGTCGGCAGCCGTGACAAAAGTACTAAACCCGCGCCCGGAGCAACGCAACCAACGGCCGGGGCCGCGACGGCCCACCCCAGACCACAGATGACACGCCAGTCACCCGCCTACCGCACGAACCGGAACCTGTTCTCCAACCACTACCTCTCGAACCGGCTGCGCGAGACGGACGCGTGGACCGAGCCGAGCACCGACGCGGTTCGGGACGGACACGGGCACAGCACGTGAGCAGGAGTGGTGTCCCCTGTGCCGGCAACACGCTCAAACGCTACCTGTTCGACCTCAAGGGACAGTGACTCGACAAGCAGAGTACGGCTGGTCACAACGCTCTCACTCTCAGACAAGTGATTAAATTTTGGATAAAAACTTCTCAACCCGACGCCAGCGGGTGACAGTAGTTTCAAGTGCGAGACCCACCCGCTAGTTTATATGATGATCGGCGATATCTTGACACCTCGTCCCGAGGTCGTAGACGGGGAGTTTCAGGGCGTCTTACAGGCGCACAAGGTCGGTGCCTCTGTCGACCGACTGGAGAGTGACCCATCACGTCTCCTCTCGACGACCTACCCGTCCGACGCACTCGAACTCGTCTTCGAACAGCTCGACGCGAAGTTCTCCGGCGGTTCGAACCAAGGGGGCATCACACTCAACGGCCCGTACGGTGCTGGGAAGTCACACGCACTGCTGGCACTGTACCACGCACTCGACACGCCGGGAGCCGGACAGCGGTGGCTCGACGACTGGGAGATTGACGCCGAAGTTCCACAGGACACGCGTGCGTCCATCCTCTCGACGAGTCAGACGGACGCAGACCGAATCTGGGAACCGATCCTTCGCGACCTCGGACACGAGGAACTTCTCACCGAGATCGACCGCTACCCGACGAGTGACCACCTCGAGTCACTGACCGACGATGGTCCGGTCGCGATCTTCGTCGACGAGATCGAGACGTGGTGGGGATCGTTCGGTGAGGATCAGTCTGATCTGCTGAACCAGAACAAGATGTTCCTGCAGACGCTCCTTGAGGTGGCAGCCGATCCCGATGAGAAGTTGGTCGTCTTCGTGACCCTCCTCGACGAGAACGAGGACATCAAGCGGGTGCTCGACCGGACGAAGCCGTACGGGGTCGACCTGAACGACACGGCCGACCGCGAGCGGATCATCCTCCACAGACTGTTCGAGACCAGCCGGGACGAGATCGACGAGAGTGCGGTTCGGTCGGTGGTTCGCGAGTACGTCGACGGCTACGGGTCGTTAGTTGACATCCCCGAACAACAACGGTACGAGGATCGGATGGTGGAGACGTACCCGTTCCACCCTGCACTGGTGGACCTCTTGGATGACCTGTTCCAAGCAGCACGCGAACGGCAGTCGACTCGTGGGACGATGGGCGTGCTCGCCGACGCCGTCGAAGAGCACCACGACGAGACAGACCTGATCGTCACGAGCGACGTGGAGACGCGTCCGTTCAGAGGGTTCAGCAAGCTGTTGTACGACCGGTTCGTCTCGGACCGCGAGCAGGTCCGCGACATCCAGTTCGGTGAGGAACTACTCCAGACGATCTTGCTGTACACACTCGATGACCGCTCGCGTGAAGCCACCGTGACGAACTGTCTGCTCGGCGTGTACAAACCCGGCCGCACGTCTGTCGACAGACTCGACATGTCGCTGCGGAGTCTGTACGGCACGGCACACTACCTGGATCGCGACGGGACTGACGGCCCCTACTACGTCACGGAAGACCCGAAGCTCACTGCGCTCGTCACCCGCGAACAGGAGCGCGTGTTGTCCGAGGACCCGTCGGCAGTAGACGACGAACTGACTGCTGTCATTCGCGAGGAAGTGTGGGACGATAGTTCCGTGTACGTTCTAGGACGCGACGAAGTACCGGACAACGACAGCTTCACTGTCGCCGTGACACCCGTGTACCTCACCAGCGCGGACCTCGACGAACGCCTCGACGAACTGTTCACCGACCGGACCTACCAGAACTCGGTGCAGGTGGTCACACCCACGGAGCCCGTCACGACTGACGAAGACGTTCGCAAGAAGACGGCACGGCTCGTCGGTGCGAAGAACCTCCGTGGGAAGGTGGACGACGAAGCCGACGAACTCCCACGCATCGTCCGGGACGAGCAGCGGGACCTCCGCAAGGAACTGACGTCACGGTACGGGAACTGGGTCAAGTGGACCCAGCACGACGGAGAGTTGGCTTACCGGAAGATCTCGGTCGACCCGAGCGTCAAGGACCTCAGGTCGGAGATCGGTCGAGACAAGACGTACATCGGGGAACAGATCCGCGAACGCGTGGCAGACAACGAACACGGCGTCACCGTGGAGTCGCTCCGAACCGACTTCGACAAGTTCCGACGACTTCCGGTGTTGCTGGACGACGAGACGTTCTACTCGACCGTCCGGGAACTCCACCGGGACGGAGATATCGTCTTGGAGGGCGATCGCTCGAACTACTACGTCGCCGATCACGACGACTACCCCCCGGAGATCGACGACGCGATGACGATCCACCATCCGGACACGCTCCCGCCAGTCGTGTTCGAACGAGATCCGGACGACTCTGGAGCGACAGGGGACAGAGGCGACGGTGGCACTGGTGACTCCGACGGACCGCAAGACACACTCGGTGACCACACAACGACTCCAGACACGGGCGGTTCGACTGGTGGCGGCACGGCCGGTGCGGACGGAGCGGTAACGACCCCCGAATCCAGCAGTACGTCCGACGAGAACGACGACGGGGCGGTGGTCTCGGCGGAGACAGTCGAGTCTGTCGAGACGCGACTGGAGGGGAACGGCGCGCGCGTCCTGACGAGTCAGGCCGAGTCTCGACTGAACGCGGAGACCGACACGGTGACCGAGATCGACATCAGCTACGACGGTGGCGGGGTGAGCAAGGCGGAGTTGTTGTCGCTGATCGAGACGCTCCCGGAGGCCGACCGGATCGACGTGTCTCTGGAGGTGGCTCGTGACGATGCGTGACGAGCACCTCCAACGCCTCATCACCGCAGACGACCCCGTGGACGTGGCCTGGGACGCGCTGTGGGAGTTGTGGAGCGAGACACCCGCGACGGCGGCGCACTACGACAAGGCTCGGGAAACCGCGGCGTTGAATCTGGAGTGGCGACTGTACAACATCTACGAGGAGCTGTTCACCGAGGTGTTGCCGGAGCGGTGTGTCTCTCGGCCGACACTGTCCGTCCCGGACGACGGTGCGCTCGTCGTGATGGACGCTACGAGCGTGCGGGAGGCGGCGTTGTTCGTCGAAGCGTTGGCCGACGCCGGCTACGAGACGCGCGTCGACTACGAGTACGCGACGATTCCCTCGGAAACGACGCCATTCCGCGAGCGCGTAGAGTACGACGCCCTCCGCCGTGAGTACGAGTCGACGAAGGTGTCGACGACCGAGCCGACACTGCGTGGTGACGAACGAGTCGTCTGGGCTCCGTACCCCGACACGCTCGTCGAGTCGATTCAAGAGGGGAAGACGGAGAGGGCGACGCCCGCGGAGGCGTACGGGAAGACAGAACACGCGTTGTTGCACATCGTCTCGGAGTTGGACGCCGATCGTGTGGTGATCCGGTCGGACCACGGGTACACGCGGTTGGCGTCTGGATTGGGGTTCCCGGCCTCGGACAACGTTCAGGGTCGTCTCCAAGACGTGTTCAGCGGCGGACGGTCGGTCGGCGTCGGAGAGTTGAATGCAGAGACGCTCGCGACGTCAGAGTCGTTGGTTGAGGACGGTGTGGTGGCCGAAGCCGACGGATGGTTCGTTCCCGTCGGACGGTTCACTTGGCCCGTCCGCGGAAAGTACAGCACCTATCAACACGGTGGGATGGGGCTGACCGAGGTGTTGACACCGAATATATTAGTTGATAAGTAGTTTTGGATAACTAAATCTATCAGTTAAAATCCAATTTCGTTCCTTGAGACTTCTCACGAGAATTGGGGTGAAGGGTCAGATACACTTCAGTTTTGTATCCACGGTCGCTACAGATGCGGGTATCGAATCTTATCTTGTGGTCCCATTGTTCGTTTCCTGATATGTCATCTCCGACCTCACCGACTACGTCGCTGATTTCGATCAAATTGTATGTGTCCACGTATGCCATCGCATCAAACCACTCATTCCCGGTTAACTCGCTGTTTTTGCCGTCATCACTCGAACTAAAAGCGTCAACAACAGCGTCATAAGTCCGAAGTGATTCCGCTGCTTGAATACTAACTTCGTCCTCTGGCATGCACATTTCTATAATTTGTTGGTATAAATACCTTATGTGTTGAATTTCTATCATTGACAGATCGGTCTGGTACACTCAACAGGAACGGATAGCTCTCTTTCCGTCGCTTTTAGGATACCACACCCCTACCGACAACGTGGTAACCACCCCGCCGCCTCTCATCTACAAATGACCGACAAACGCCCTATCGAGATCACGTATCCCATCGAACAGGTCAACCAGATCGCCAACAAGGAGGCGCACGCCAAGCGCTACTACCGGCCAGTCTACACGATGCACAAGTGGTGGGCGCGCAGGCTCGGCTCCGTCTTTCGGTCGATGCTGTTGTACGCGCTCACGGACGAGACTACCACTGCAGACCCAACCAGCCAGTCTACTCTCCCGAAGGACGGTCTCCCCGAAGTGGACTGGGACAACCCCGACGCACTCTGGGACTACTACCTCGAGGATGTCTCTTTCGACGACAAGACGATTCTCGATCCGTTCATGGGCGGTGGTACGTCCATCGTCGAGGCGCTCCGGATGGACGCGAACGCCATCGGGTCGGAGCTCAACCCCGTCGCGTGGTTCATCGTCAAGAAGGAAGTCGAGTCAGTGGATCTCGACGCACTCGACGACGCCTACGCCGATCTCGAGTCTTCCGTCGGCGAGGAGATCAGCGACTACTATCGTACGGAGTGCCCGCACTGCGCGGACGACCACGCCGACGCGATGTACTACTTCTGGGTGAAGCAACTCGCGTGTCTGAACTGTGGCGAAGACGTGCCACTATTCAAAGACTACGCGCTCGCGGCTGCTCGCTCGTCGAACGACAGCCACTACAACGTCGTCTGCCCGGACTGTTGGACCGTCTTTGAAGCGGACGACCGCAAGAGCGAGACAACGTGTCCCGACGACGACTGTGGGCGGACGTTCGTTCCGAGCGACACGGGTAATGTCTCGCGTGGCAGCTACTCCTGTCCGCACTGTGACGCGAACGGGATGGAGATCATCGAGGGTGTGAAGCGGCACGGGAAGCCCGATGCCGAGTTGTACGCCGTCGAGTACTACTGTCCCGAGACGGGAAAGAAGGGGTACAAGTCCGCCGAGACGTTCGACCGCGAGTTGTACGCCGACGCCGAGGCGGAGTTGGCGGAACTTCGGGATGACCTTCCAATCCCGACGCAGGAACGGTACGTAGGTACTTCGGACTTCGCCAGAAACCACGGTTACGAGACCTACGACCAGATGTTCAACGCCCGGCAGTTACTCGGACTTGGGAAGCTCCTTCGCGAGATTGACCAGATCGAGGATCAGAACGTGAAGGAATTTATGCTGCTGGCCTTCTCAGACAACCTGGCGTTTAACAACCAATTCTGCGAGTATAATCGACCTTCAAACAAGCTTGAGGGTATATATAAGCGCCACACAATTACGGCACGCCACGCACCTGTTGAGAATAACCTCTGGGGGACCGACTACGGACGAGCCGGGTTCAATTCTGAATTTGAGAAAGTAAAGGCTGGGAAAGAGTTTGGAGAAAGTCCTTTTGAAAAGTATATAGATGTTGATGGCAAAACTGCTCAGAAAGATGACATCGGCGCGATTGACGGCCAACTCGTTGACGATCTCGCAGATCTGGGTAGCGAGGGGAACGTCCACCTACGGTGTGGTTCCTCGGAGTACATACCAATCGAAGACAAGTCCGTGGACGCCGTCGTCACCGATCCCCCGTACTTCGACAACGTGATGTACGCTGAAGTCGCGGACTTCTACTACGTCTGGCTACGCGAGATACTTGAAGACGAGTACGAACACTTTACGGCCGACTTGACACCTAAGTCTGGTGAAGCTGTCGTCGATCGAAAACCCGAGGACAACGTTGAGGTGCATCGTGACGAAGATCACTTTATAAAAACACTCACCAACGTGTTTGCTGAATCGCGTCGTGCGCTCAAAGACGACGGCATCATGGCGTTCACTTTCCACCACACGGATACTGAAGGGTGGAGTTCCGTTCTGCGCTCTGTGTTGGACGCCGGCTTCTACGTCACCGCGTTGTACCCCGTCCGCGGGGAGATGCGCGGCTCGACGCACATCCACGACAAGGCCAACATCGAGTACGACATGATCGTCGTCTGCCGCAAACGCGAGACCGAGACCGACGCGGTCAGCTGGCGCTCGCTCGAGGACGACATCTACTTCCGAGCCAGCGAGGAGATCCAGCGACTCGAGACTGCCGGCTCGACGCTCTCGCAAGGCGACGTGTTCGCCGTCACGATGGGGAAGTGTCTGGAGGTGTACTCCCAGCACTACCCGAACGTCGTCCACGGTGGCACCGAACTGTCCGTCGAGGACGCCATCGAACGCATCCGTGAGATCGTCGACGAACAACTGATGGAGGAACGCGTCGAGGTCGCCGCCGAGGAGATGGACATGCTGAGTGGCGTCTACCTCGCGTACGTGCTCGGCCGTGGTGACGAGATCGCGTTCAACACACTGAACATGGAACTCCAGCAACGCGGTGTGGACGTGTCCGAACTCGTCACCGAGGGCTTGCTCGAACAGGACGGCGACCACCTCACTGTCCGCACACCGAGCGAGCGAGCCGACCGGATCGCGTCGAAACAGAGCCCACTCGCCGTCGACCGGGCGCACTACCTCCGGTTCCTCTACGAGGAGGATCGACTCGCACAGGAGTTCCAGTCGTGGACCGACGAGCAGTCCGTCGCCGCCCTCCGTCGACTCGGACGGGTGACGAGTGACGACGACTACACCGACATCGCCGACTACGTCGAAGACCGGAGCGACGAACAACTCGACATCGAAGACTTCGCCTGAGCTGACCCCCCGAAGGATCAGAAGAAGAATGAAAACCCTCGCTGCCGAACACTAGACCGATGGCCGACTTCGACATCGGGTTCCACGTCGTTGCCGACGAACGGGCACGGGATCTCGGCCGGTTCGACGACGAGATGAGTCTCGTCGCCTTCTTCCGTGCGCTCCGGGCTCGCGAGCAGTTGCCGATGGACGTGACCGTCACCGGGCTCGCGGACTACCTCACGGCTGTCGACGAGTCACGGACCGCACTGTCGTTTCTCAACGAACAACTCGCCGATGCGGCCGTTCACCTCGATCGGCAACAGCTCGTCGTCCAGTTCGTCGTCCCCGAGATCGAACACTGGAACGGGAACCCGACGTTGGACCGCGATGGCGAACGGGTTCGGTTGGATCTGATCTTCGGTAGGCTCACTCAACAGGGTTCCGAGTGGTACTACTCGAAACCAAACGTCACGTCGTGAGCAGATACCCGCACGCGGTCGACGAAGCCGGCGGGTTCGCGAACTTCTGCGAGAGCGCCACCAAGACGAACTCGACGCGAAGATCCGACGCACCGACGAGTTGATCGACGAGATCGTCTACGACCTCTACGACCTCACCGACGAGGAGATCGAGATCGTCGAGGAGAGCGTCGGCGGCGACTGACCCACCCAGTTCGTTCAACCGGCCGTGACTCTCTGTCAAAGGGTAACCTATAAATCCCAACAGTACCTTCGCAAAAGTACGACACGTGGGCGTCGCCACGCGGGAAGGTGGCGAAGGGAGCTAGGACCTCCCTCCACCCTACGTGTCGTGGCAGCGGTCAAGCGAATCCACGACATGTGTTCGAACGATTCTCCGTCACAAAAGCGTGACGGCACGGCCGAGACCGACGAATCGACAGACGATCTCCCAGAGCGACTGCAGTCGGAGTACGCGGGCTCCATCGACCAGTTGCGCGACACCCAGTTGCCAGACTCCCGGATCGAGGAACTGGTGACACTCTGTATCGACACCCAGCAACAGCTCGACAACCACGACCGCGGCAACACCGAGCAGACCCTGACGCTCGTCAACACCGTCGCGGAGGCGGTGGCCGACCTGGAGCGCGCGACGGTCGTCTCCGAGGCGGATCTGCCGGAGTCGCGCGCCCTGGAGACGGGGCTCCCGACCGAGGAGTACGTCCTCACCGCGGCGGAGCGTGACGCGGCGCTCGACGCGCTCTCGTCGCTCCTGTTCACCGCCGTCGACACGCCGCCCGCGCCTCACTCCCCCGACGTGGGCGTCGCGGACTGATCGGCGCGCGGTCCCCCGTCTCTCCGTGATCGACACCGACCGGACCGACGACTCGCGCTCTCGATCGGGTCCCGAGTGCAGTGTGACGGTTCCAAATAGATAATAACTTAACTACTGACGTCTGAATACATCGCGATGCGTCACCGATCGGACGACCTGTCTGTCGCGTTCGCGACGACAGTCCTGGCGAACCTCTCCCCGCTCGTCGGCGTGTGGTTCCTCGGGTGGGACGCGAACCAACTCGCGTTCGTCTACACGGTCGAGGTGTTGTTCGCGGTCTCGTTCGCCGGGGTGAAGGCCGTGTTCGCCGCGCAGCCGCCGGACTACGACGATCTCGAGTCGACCGAGCAGACACTCGACGACACGGACGGCAAGGCGGAAACCGGGCCGAGTGATCTCGACCGCAAACGCGGCGGCGTCCAGGTCGTCGAGTGGCTCCCGCCGGTGTACCCGCGGAACGTCCCGTTCGCCGTCAAGTGGTTCGAGCGGACACTGATCTTCGCGGCACTCCTGCCCGCGTTTCTGGCGCGGGTCGTCGACCCGCTCGCGGCGCTCGTGGAGCCGGCGACAGTGTTGTGTGCAGTCTCGTTGGTCGTCTCACACGTCGTCAGTTGCTACCAGAGGTACATCGGACAACGGGAGTACGAGACCGTCTCCCCGCAAGGTGTCGCCAGGGTCCCGATGCAGGAGGCCGGCGTCGTGCTCGGAATCGTGTCGACTGCCGGGATCGGACTGAGTGCGACCGGGTTCGTCGTCGTCTCCGTCGCAGTGAAGACGATCGTCGCGTGTGGACAGTACCGCGAGGGCGGGGTGTTCGGGTACTTCACCACACCCTCTGTAGACAGGCCACTTCGAGCAGTCGCTGCGCCGGACGCGCCCGTCACAGAGAGTATTCGCCCGAACAACCGGGCTGTGTCGGTGAATGGCCTCTTGAGGGGAGCGCAGAAAGCGCTCGGATTCGCGCCATTCTACCTGTTCCTGTGGATGGGGATTATAATCTTATCTGACGGTGGACGTATCAATCTGGCCGCCGTGACCCTGCTTTCGTTCGTGATCGTCCCGTTGATCGTCGCCACACTGGAGACGATTGAGTACACCCTCACACATGGGTGGATGTCCTACCAGCGCCGTGACGGAACACTGGTCGCATACGACGAACTCACCGACACGCCACAGTGGACGACACCTATCGGCGAGTTTCGACGTGTGGAACTGTCTGATAGACGCTTGGCTGACCGGTTGTTCGACAGTCAGACCCTCACCGTGACACCGACTAGTACCAGCGACGAGTTACTCGTTGCACATATACAGTCGACAGAGCGAATGGTTGCTGTCTTTGAGCTACCACTTGCAACGATCGAGTACGATCCGTTCCGCTTGCGGTTCGCTGGTGTGGTAGCCATACTGGGGGCCCTCACCGTCGCTGTCGAAGCGTTACTGCCGTTCACCGTAGTCGAGGGAAGATTGAGGGTGGTTCTTCTACTACTACTGCCATTTATAATCCCGGCGACCACGTTCGGGTTCCAGAAACTGTGGAATCGAGCATACTGACGATGTTCGTGGCGTCGGCGGTCACCACAGATCAGATTGTCAGATTGAGTCGACTGGGAACTCCGGAGACGGGTTCTCTCGCGATGGAATGCGACCCAAAAGGTCGTTAAGGTCAACCCGTGGTGTTTTGATGACAAGCCCTGTTGTAATAAGGTTTGCACACACTCCACTCACGCACACTTGGAAGTCAGAGAACGAGAATTTGAATCCAAGTTTGCTTCCTTCTTGCACCAACCCAACACCGAGACACGGCTTTATCTTTCCTTTGACTGGTACGGGAACTGGGAGGCCAGTCTTGAGTGTAACACACAACCCGTCTTTGTCTCCGATGCTGGCATAGAAGCCGAAGCCGGACGGGGACAACGTCAACGCGCCGTACTTCGAGTTGATGGTGAAGTCGACGAACAGCTCACCACCGAACTTCGGACCCTTGCTCTTGACCTTGATATCGACGCCGGCACGTACGTCGAAACTGAACTCGTACCCAGCGACGGTTACCGAACCGAGCGACGCCGAGACGGTCAAGATGTCGAGAATATCTTTACTCACACGCCTCTCTGGCACACTAATCGGCAGATCCCGATCCAACCCGTCGGAGTCTTCCGACAGATCGTAGAAACGCCCCGACGGCGGACGAGCGTTCTGGTACTCGCCGTAGTAGATGTTCGGGTGATCGGGGCCGGCAGTCACCGACGTGTCGAGTTCGTCAACCGAATCGATCGAGTTCTTGTCGACCTGCTTGCCGACTCCTCGCTCGAATCCGATGTGTTCTGACTGGCTCAGAATCCGTTCGAACTCCGTCTCGGACACGAGCCCGTCGTCTCGAGCCGAAGCCGTTCCGACGACGGTTCCGTAGCCGAGCACAGCGGCGCCGACCGACGACGAGGCTGTCAACACTTTCCGTCTCGATGCACTCCGCTGCGTTCGCTCGTCCTCGCTCATTGTTACGCACGAATTTGATGTATCTCTGTTGGTATATTCTTTTTGATGTCTTTTTTCTGCTACTACTTTATCTTCTCTGTTAGTTCCAAAGTGTGAAGTCGATGACTACACCACACACCGTCAATATCGACCAAGAACACTGGTGTCGAACTGCTCTCGCGAGGAGACACTAGAGGAGCGCGCCGGGAGCGACCGACGGCGTCCAGACTCGTCGACTCGGACCGCCTCGGCCCCCTGTGAGGTGGAAACTGGTATTCGACACCCCGCCCGTGACGGAGACCACGAGCGCCGGCGTCGCCGACCGATCGGCGTGCGGCTCGTCGTTCCACGCGCTACTCGTCGGTGTGTTCCCCGTCTCACTGTGGTCGGCCACACTGTGCAGGTTCGAACGACTCGACGAGCCGACTCACGCCGTCAGTCGCGCGTCGAGCACCACCCACCGTTCTTCGTCGTCCGCCTCGCCGACGTCCCGGTCGTTCACGACGGTGAACCCGGCCGCGCGGAGTTGGCGGCGGCGCGTCTCGACGCCGGTGATCTCCCACGCCATCTCGACGCCGGTGTCGAGCCAGTCGGGGTTCGAGCCGACCCACTCGCCGACCCCTTCGGTGAGGAGGAGTCGGCCGCCGGGGCGGAGGACGCGCGCGAACTCCGCGAGCACCGCCTCGTCGCGCTCGTTGGGGACGTGGATCAGCGAGTGGAACGCGGTCACACCGTCGAACGTCCTCGGCCGGAACGGGAGGTGACCGATCTCGCCGCGCACCGACGGCGCTCCGGGCACCCGTTCGGCCGCGAGGTCCAACTGCGTCCGCGAGAAGTCGAGTCCCACGCCCGTCCCGGCCGTGTCCAACCGATCCAACACGGGATCGCCCTGGCCACAGCCGGCGTCGAGCACCCGCGGTGACGGCCCGAGCGCCGCGAGGAACGCGTCCAACGCCGTCTCCTCGCCGGCTCGCGCCGAGCGCTGGGCGGCGTACTCCGGGGCCAACTCGTCGTACGATCCCATGACCGACTGTTCGTCTGCCATCGCCGCCCACGATACACGTCCGACAGAAGAGTGGTTCGGCGGCGTGGGTGGCGGTGACACTGTCGGCAGAAGACACTTGCCCCGTCCGAATCCTCTCTCCTCGTGCAGACGAGACGTGCCCTCCTCGCTGGAGTCGGGAGCGCCGCGCTGGCCGGCTGTCTCGACGGGTCGTCGTCGACGCCGCCCGCTCGTCCGTCGTCGAGCGAGACACAGACCACGTCGGCGACCACGCGACAGTCACCGAGCGAGACGCAGACCGGGTCGGCGACCACGCGACAGTCACCGAGCGGGACGCAGACCACGTCGGCGACCGACACCGCGGATCCGTGTGACGCCGTCGCGGCACTGGCGGACACACAGTACGATCTCGCCGTCGTCGTCTGGGACGCGCCGGTGGTTCCGTTGGATCTGACCGTCGTCGTCCGCGTGATCCGGACGCCGTTGGCTACGCCCGTGCCCGAGACGGCAGTCGCGAACCCGGACGAGCCGGACGGCGGCGAGACGGCGACGCGTCGCGCCTACGGCGACACCGTGTTTCGCGAGCGACTCCTGGTCCGCGAGCGGTACACTCCGGTGTTCCGACGAGACGTGTTCGGCCGCGAGCGCGAGCTCCAGGTTCGTGTCGTGGCGGGG
>P_A23_Liq_3_FmtDRAFT_1000085_pt1 | contig 19168 bp, 20 predicted proteins | sample PonA233FremontCA_FD_10237 | JGI IMG/M metagenome (IMG submission 10237)
ATCGACTTCGAGAACAGCGAGGGTAATCTTTCAAAGGCGAACTCCGATCTCACCTTCCTCGCTGACTACGTGACAACCTCGCGGCTCCAGCGCGACCTCTCGGATTCGACGGTCAAGCGCAACATCGGCGCGGTCTTCGGCCACTGTCTGATCGCCTACGGCAAAACACAGGCCGGCCTCGGGAAGATCGTTCCCAACGAGCAGGTGATGACCGAGGATCTCGAAGCGACACCGGAGATCATCGGCGAGGCCGTCCAGACGATCCTCCGACGCGAGGGCGACACCGATGCCTACGAGCGCGTGAAGGAACTGACGCGCGGCAAGNAGGTCACAATCGAGGACTTCTACGACCTCTTCGAATCACTCGATGTCGACGAGTCGGTTCGAGAGGAGCTNCTGGCGTTGACGCCGACCGGCTACGTAGGAGTTGCTAGCGACCTGGCAAGCAGTGTAGAGTAAGCAGCGAAGAATTTAGGGACTGTGGGCGTGGGCGACGACGACCGGCGAGTCGGCGTCCTGTTGGACATCTCTTGAGGTTGAGCCGAACACAAACCGCTCCAGCGGCCCGACGGTCGGCGCGCCCATCACGGTCAGATCGTAGTAGGTCGACTGCTCGATAATCGCGTTAGCCGCCGAATCAGCCTCGTAGAGCCACGTATCGACGTTATCGAACTCACCCAGCGCGGTCGCCGCCGTCGCCAGGATCTGTTCGCCGCGTTCGCGGTTCGCTGTCCCGTCGGCCTCGACAACGTGAAACAGATCGACAGCGGCATCGTTTGCGGCGGCGATCGCCCGTGCGGCTTCGACTGCCAACTGGCTGTGGCGGCCGCCGGCGATCGGAACGAGGATCGACGCCACCGTCTCAACATCGCCGCGGTCATCGACGGTGAGCACGTCCGTCCGGTCGGCTAACTGCTCGGCGGTGGTACCACGGAGGCCCGACAGAAGTGATGAATGCGATTCACGCTCTACCACGAGGGCCGAGGGATTCCGGCGATCGACCGTGGGCTCGATCTGTATCGCCTCGACAGGGGTCGTTGACCGACTGTATGCATCGCGGTGATCCGACGGGAGCTGCGTGTCGGCTGTGTTCTCGCCGGATGTTGGCTCAGCAACAAGCAACTCGGTGTCCCGTACGGTCGCCAAGGCGTGGGCTACCATCGCGCCACGCTGGGCGGCTGTCGTGTCGTTGATGTGGTCAACAAGACACGGCCCGTGGCCCTTGCCCGTCGACGTTGCCCCGACGTCGTTGACCGCAGTCATATCTGACTGTGGTGCCTACTCGGGTATAAATTCCACTGACCGTTTACGAGAAATGATGGTTTGCTAATGGGATTCAGGGAGTGCCTATCGCCTTTGTGTACCCCGATTTCTGCGAACCGTCGATATGCGGGGCCGGCTGTCGAAACACTCCCCGGTTACAACCACGTACTCACGTAGGGGCCGTCCTGTGTGTACCCCAACTTCTCGCGGTAGTACTCCCGAACGCCGATCCCGGAGATCACGCTGAGCTTCTGGAAGCCAGCGTCGGCGGCGAGCTCCTCGGCGGTTTCGAGGAGCCGGCGACCGTAGCCGCGGTGTTGCCAGTCGGCCTCGCCGGCTGACTCACCGATACCGGCCTCGCTGCCGTAGACGTGGAGTTCGCGGACGATCGCCGCGTTTTGCAGTTCTCGTCGAATCGGGTCGCCGTCGGACACGTCCGACGAACCGCCGCCCGTTCCGCTGGCGGCAACGTTCGGAAACCGGAGCCGACAGAAGCCGATCAGCAGGTCTTGTTTGGTATCCTCAACGCTGATGAAATGTTCGGTGCCGCCACAGGCCTCGTAGGTCATCACGTCTAGTTCGATATCGTCGGCGTTTGGATCGGCCTTATTCATCCCGACCTCGCGGGCGCGGATGTCCTCACACTTGATCCCGTTGTCGTCGGCGTACTCCTGAGCTAGCTGCCGGAGATTCGACTTCCAGACGCCGGCGTCGATGAAATCGGCGGGGATGTCTCGTTGGACGCGCTGGAGGCGGGTGTATTTCGGGATCATCCCCATGATCTCGCCGACGAGTTCGGTGGCCTCCTCGTTGTTCAGTGGCTCGTACTCGCCGCGTCGCCACATGTCGTAGGTGAGTGTGTCGCGGACAACAATGGTGGGATAGATCTTGAGGTAGTCCGGCTTGTAGTCAGGGTTCGAAAACAGCTGCCGGAAATCCTCCAGACACATCTCTTGGGTCATCCCGGGTTGGCCGGGCATCATGTGGAAGCCGACTTTGAAGCCGGCATCCCGCAGCCGGCGGTTGGCGTCGATCGAGGCCTGATTGCCGTGGCCGCGGTGCATCTCGCGGTTGATTCGCTCGTAGGTCGTCTGGACGCCGACCTCAACCTTCGTGCCGCCAAGATCGAGCATGCGGTCGATCTGCTCGCGGTCACACCAGTCGGGCTTTGTCTCGAAGGTGGTGCCGATGTTGCGTATCTCGTTTGTCTCGTTTTCGGCGATCACGTCTTCGAGATACGCAAACTCGTAGTCGTCTGGATCTTGAGCGAAGCTCTCGCCTTCGGCCGCGGCGGGCGGACTGTCAAGGTCGTAGTCGTTGAGCGCTTGCAGGGCCCGCTTGACGAACCACTCCTGATAGTCGTGGCTCCGGGCGGTCATCGTCCCGCCCATCAGGATCAACTCGACCTTGTCGACCGGGTGGCCGATAGTTCGCAGCTGGTGGAGCCGGAGGGTAACCTGTCCGTAGGGGTCGTAATCGTTCTGTTCGCCGCGGGCGGCGGCGGGTTCGTGACCGGTGTAGCTCTGTGCGGAATCGAACTCGCTGGCTGGGCCGCCGGGGCAGTAGAGACACTTCCCGTGGGGACACATGTGCGGGGAGGTCATGATCGCCACCGGTGAGACACCCGAGGCGGTTCGAACGGGTTTGCGCTTGACGACCGCCTTCACCGTATCGCGGTGCTCCTGTGGGGCGTGCGCCAGTAGCTCGGTGTTCTTGGGTACTTTCGGCGCGGAAAACTCAGAACAGACATCGAGCTTCGCGGATTCAAGCTCGTCGCGGTCGATCTCGCCGTCGATAATCTGCTCGACGAGGGTCTCGCAGGCCTGTCGGAACGCCGCGGATTCGGCGTCGTCTGTCGCTCCGGAATCAGCGTCGCCACCGACCTCGCGTTCGGCGTCGCTTGTCACGTCAGAACTCACAGCAAACCCTCCAGCCGCCCAGATTGCATTACCTCCCGGTCGTCGCGTTTCGCGGTTAAGCGTGTCGCTCGCCGGATCACGACGAGTCCGCGGCGGCCTGTTTGACGACGAACACCGGTACGTCGGCGGTGTCGACGACGCGTTCGGAGACGCTACCAAGCGCGCGGAGCTTCTCGCGGGGCGTCTTTCCGTCGGTGCCGATGACGATCACGTCGATCCCGGTCTCGCTGGCCTCCTTGACGATCTCCTTGTCGGGCGTGCCGTGTCGTACGGCGGTTTCGACATCGATACCCTCCTCAGCAGCGCGGTCGGCGACCGTCTCGACGGCGGCTTCGGCGTCGGCGGTCAGCTCGGCGTCAACGCCGTCGCGGTCGTCCGCGCCGGCGGCCTGAATCGAGCGGACGTCGACAACTGAGAGGGCCCGAACGGTCGCGTCGTTGTCGGCGGCCAAATTGAGCGCGTGGGGGAGCGTTCGCTCAACCGTCTTGCTGCCGTCGGTCGGCACCAGTATTGAATCGTACATGCGCGAGCCTACACAGGGTGGCCGCTTAATTTCACCCCCTATCGTGGGACTGCTGTGGGCAGCCCTCGGGAAGCTGTCGGCTGCTCAGTTGAATTTGCTGCGGCCGGCACTCCCCGAGACCTCGGCGAGATCGGCGTACACGTCGGCGATACGGTCGCGGATGTCTCGTCCGGCGACCCGCGGATCGAAGCGATCCTTGTTCGGTGCCCACTCAACGTCGTTGAAGAACGTATTGCGGTGGTCATCGACACCCTCCGGCGGCACGATCTCGTCGGTCTCCTCGCGGTAGAGATCAAAGGCGGTGCGGGTGTACTCGTACTGATAGCGGGTGTCCTTGTTGACCTTGCAGATGCCGTGGGTCAGCATCTCCTGCAGTTGGTCGGGTTGGACGCCCGAGGAGCCATGCAGGACGAGTGGCGTATCAAGGCCGTGGTCGCGGAGGGCAGTCCGGATCTCCTCTGTCAGATCGGGTTTGAGTTCGAGATCCTTCCCCTTGGCAACGCCGTGTTGGGTGCCGACCGAGATCGCCAGCAGGTCACAGCCCGTGCGGTCGACAAACTCGACGGCCTGTTCGGGATCGGTGTAAAAGGCGTTCTCGGCGACGATCTCGTCTTCGACGCCCTTGATCTTCCCGAGTTCGGCCTCAACGAGAATGTCGGCGTCGGCGTCGTCGACCATCTCGACGACCTGCTTGCTGCGGGCGACGTTCTCCTCGAACTCCTCGTGGGAGGCGTCGATCATGATCGAGGAGGGGATCTCCAACTCGACCTGTCGCTGGATCGTATCGAGATCGGTCTGGTGATCCATATTGAGAAAGACGCCGATGTCGTACTGGGCAGCGATCCGCTCGATATAGTTGCCCATGACCCGCAGCCCGGCGACCGGATCGCCGTTGCCGGCGAACGTACAGGCCCCGTTGCTCATCTGCAGGAGGAGGTCGGAGTCGGCGCGCGCCGCGCCCTGAATCAGCCCGATCAACACGTTTGACTCGGCGATGTTGCTGGCGATCAGCCCGAAGCCTGAATCGAGTGCGTCGTCGTACACCGATTCCAGTTCCGCGCCACCGTAGAAGGTCATACCAAATGGGTGTGACGAACCCTCAAATAGATTCCCCCGTCGCTTGGTCGGTCGCTCCGCCGGCGGCACCCCGTCGAACCGTACCGGCAGACCGAGAATCGATCGCATGGCTCACGAGAGAAGATGTCACCCGGGACACTAACGCCCGACCGCATCCTGTGGCGGCATGCCTTGTCGGCCGGGAAACCCTCGTGCCGGGCGGCTGTCGTCGCGGCCGACAGCGGGCCGATGTACCGTGCCTGGGTTCGCCGGGCTGTCATCGCTCCCGAATGGGTACTCGGCCGGGGACTTGTGGCACGTGAAGGAAGCTCGGACAGCCAGCGACTTACCCGTTCCGCAACGGTCGATCGTTTGGGATGTCTCAGAACGGTGGGCTGTAATCCTCGTACTCGTCCATTGCTTCCATTTCCTCGGTTTTCGACGGCATGACAGCGGCGTTCGTCCCGTCTGCTTGGACAACCTCGACATCGTCGAGCCCGTCGACGCTGTCGGGTAGCTGATGTCTAAGAGCCTTCATTGTCATCGGAGCGATACCGCAACCGGAGCAGGCTCCGCCGATCGCCACCGTTGCGGTGCCTGCCTCCGGGTCGACCTCTCGGATCTCAAAGGAACCACCGTGTTGTTCGATCTGCGGGACGTTGCTGTTCACGAAGCTTCGCGCCTGTTGCTCGATGTTCTCCGCGCTCATACAAGATACTGCAGTGCAGATAATCATAAATAAATTGGTGTTTTTCGTGTTGCCTAAACCCTCCGCTGAGCATTCCAAACGGCATGGTGAACAAGAAGTGACTCAGTCGTATCCTGTATCTGGTATTTTTTCGCCTACCCTAAAACGCAGGAATCGCCGGTATGCTTTGTGCAAAACTATTAAATTTGTTTAGGTCAACCTAAACACATGCTGGTAGCGACCCGGCTCAGCCGATCGTCGGGCATCCAAGAACTCGACCGCAAGCACCTCGACTGATAGCATGTCCGACGAATCACAGTATCTGGTGGCGATCTTCGTCGCCGAGGAAGGTGGCTCGTCGCTTGTTCCATTTGAGGTGATCGCAGAGCGACTCGACCGCTCGCCGGCGACCGTTACGGAGATGTGCCAGCGGCTCGCCGATCGTGACCTCGTCGTCTACAGACCATACGAGGGGGTGTGTTTGACCGACGACGGTCGTGAGGCAGCAACCGACGCACATGAAAGATACGTCACGCTGTCGTGGTTTTTTCGCGATGTGCTTGCGTTGGATGACCCGGAAGAACAGGCACTGGCGGTGACTGGTGCTGTCAGTTCGCCCGTGGCCGAGCGACTTGCTGAGACACTGCTCGGGGGCGAGATCCCGGCGGGAGACGACACGGAGAAGTAAGTAGCAGCGACCGTGTCTCATCTATCCGCATCCGATCCCGATGCAACCGTTGCTGGAGTACAGATCTCTCGCCGTCAATCGGCATGAACACGAGGCTCGAAATCGGCCAACCCACCGGCGAATCTATCCGGATGGAGTTTACCGGCTCGGAGGGGTTCATCATCGTCTTCGCCCACGAGGACGGCGGCCAAGAGATCGGCAGCGTGTCGGCGACGTTATCCAAACCGTGGTGCGTGTCCCGAAGATCGACACACTGCGGCGGGGCGACGATCGAATAACCCAGCAGGAATCCGACTGACTTATATATGTGAGACCGCTCCCCACGGCAATGACAGTCTCAGTAGGCATTCTTGGCGCAACGGGGGCGGTTGGACAGCGATTTATTCAGCTGCTCGACGGACATCCAACCTTCGAGATCGACGCGCTCACCGCCAGCGAATCGAGTGCGGGCAAATCGTATCAGGAGGCCGCCAAATGGCGCGCGAACACCCCGATCCCCCGAGATGTCGCCGGAATCGAGGTCGACAGCACCGACCCTGACGATGTGAGCGACGACATCGATCTCCTCTTTTCATCGCTGCCGTCGGGCGTTGCCAGCGAGGTCGAACCCCAGTTCTTGGAGGCGGGCTACGTCGTCTCCTCGAACTCCTCAAACGACCGGATGGCTGAGGACGTGCCGCTGACGATCCCCGAGATCAATCCCGAGCATCTTGATCTGATCGAGGTCCAACGCGACAACCGCGGCTGGGACGGCGCGCTCATCAAAAACCCCAACTGCTCGACGATCACGATGGTGCCGACACTGGCCGCACTCGACGAGGCCTTCGGGCTCACTCGCGCCGATGTAACAACGCTCCAAGCCGTCTCGGGGGCGGGCTACTCCGGGGTCACGTCGATGGAGATCATCGACAACGCGATCCCGCATATCGGCGGCGAGGAAAACAAGATGGAGACCGAATCCCGCAAACTCCTTGGAACGTTCGACGGCGCGGAACTCTCCTTACACGGCGCGAGCGTCAACGCCTCCTGTAACCGGATTCCGACACTCGACGGTCACCTCGAAAGCGTCTTTGTCGATCTCGACGAGGAGCCATCGCCCGCCGCGGCACGGGACGCCTTGGAGTCGTTCCCCGGCGTCGACCTCCCAAGCGCGCCCGACCAACTCATCCACGTCTTCGGCGAGGAACAACCCGACCGTCCCCAGCCCCGGCTCGACCGCAACCGCGACAACGGGATGGCGATCTCCGCGGGCGGCGTGGAGTCGATTGACACCGGTCTCAAATACAACTGTCTCGCTCACAACACGCTCCGCGGGGCGGCCGGCGCGAGCGTGCTGAACGGCGAACTACTGCTCGAACAGGGCTGGATCTAAGCGTTCGCTGGCGTCGGTCGCCGAGCACTACGACGACCTTTCGTCGCTGTCATCATCAGTGTTGATCTCCTCGGTGGCCTCGTCAAGTTGGGCCTCGATCGCCTCAGTTTTTGCTTCAAGCTGCTCGGTTGCCGCCGACACCTCCTCGCTGACGGTGTCTTCGATTGTCGCCTCAACCGTCTCCTCAACCCGTTTGGCGACCTCCTCGCCGACCGTCTCCTCAACCGTCTTTTCAACCTCGTCGCCAACGGTTTCTTCAACCGTCCTCTCAACCTCGTCGCCGACCGTCTCCTCGACCGTCTTTTCGACCTCGTCGCCGACCGTCTCCTCGACCGTCTTTTCGACCTCATCGCCGACCGTCTCCTCGACCGTCCTCTCAACCTCGTCGCCGACGGTGGCTTCAACGGTTTTCTCAACCGTATCGCCGACGGTCTCCTCGACTGTTTCCTCAACCGTCTCACTGACGCCGTCGTCGACGGTCTTGCTGACGGTCTCGGCGACCGTTTTCTCGACCGTGTCGCCGACCTCCTTCTTTACGGAGTCACCGACGGTCTGTTCGACGTTTTCGGCAACCTCCTTTTCAACAGTCTCCTCAACAGCGTTTCCGACCTCCGTTTCGACGGTGTCACCAACCTCTCTTTCGACAGCCTCGGCGACCTCCTGGCTCATCCAATCGGGGTCGAACCGGGACATCTTCCAGACGACGTGGACGGTATACGACAGCAAGACGCCGACACCGAAGGCAACCCCTGTCTGGGTGCCAACGACGACGAGTAAGACAACNGCCAGCGAGATCAGAATCCCAAACGCCATATCGACGACAAAATCGACGCGGTTTGGTTTCATCTCCGCCCTCCAACATGACGAATCAAAATTGACATACCACCGCTACTCGACCGGCGGGTTTAGTCTCCCTGTCTACGGCCGTACGGTTTAGGATGGTGGGGGTGATACAGTTGGTCATGTACGTCCGCAACGGAAAACCCAGAGACGAGACGTGGCTGCGGGAGGAGGGTGAGGCGATGGGGCTCGACGCGGCGGCGTTGCAGGCGGACGAGTATGTGATCGCGGTCGAGGAAACCACAAACGAGCGGGCCGGCTTCGGCCGGCTCCGCGTTCATGCGGGCGAGCGGAAGGTCGCCGAGCTCACCAGCATCGGCGTCCTCGAGCCGTGGCGCGACCAGGGCGTCGGTGCGCATATCCTCGAACGCCTGCTCACCAAAGGCGGCGATGCCGGGGTCGACGCGGCGTACGTGCTGACCGACGAGCCCGGCTATCCGGCACAGTTCGGCTTTGAGCGGTGTCCGACCGACGACCTCCCGGAGCCACTGGTCGACCGCCGAGGCGAAAAACAGTCTGTGGCCGACGACGAGCTTGTCGCCCTCACGATCGGTGTTGCTGCCTTCGAGATGCCACCGCGGCTCCGGGAGGCGTTTAAATCAGCCACCCCGGCCGGCGATGAGCCGACGGCCGACACCGACGAGGATTTCGGGATCGATGCCGAGACAGCAACCTACAAATACGATACGGGCGGCTGAGTACGATACGAGCGGCTAAACCGGCACTACCGATCGTCGAGAAAGTCTGTGCTGAAGACGATGTAGGTCAACGCGGTGACAAACAGGATCGGTGGGAGCTGGGCGAACGCCCAGAGCGGCTGGAGTCCGAAATTCAGGATCAGTACCGCGTTGCCGACGCCAAGGGAGAGAAACGGCAGCGCGTAGAGTGCTGCTCGGCGGCGGTTGCGGTCGCCGTCGTCGATGGCGTCCCTGGGTGGCTCTGAGTCCCCCACCGTCGACGACTCCGCAGCCTCTGTTTCACCGGTCGGCTGTACCATACCTGACAGTCGGCCCCAACAGATAAAAATCAGGCGTCTTCCCGGACAGCTCAATCGTAGCGTGAGGCCACCGACACTAAGCTGTAGAGCGCACCGATCGCAACGGCGATAACGACCATCCCGTACAGCGTCATCGCTCCCGGTGAGATCGGTACCGTCAGAAGGCCGAACGGCTCGATCGCGTCGAGTTCGCCACCGCCGTTGGCACCGACAATAAAGCCGAGAACGCCGCCTAACGCGATCATACCGATCCCCAAGCTCAGGAGGATGCGCCGGCCAACGGCGGTATCGTTGGATTGCGTCGTCACACGCTCGTTAGGTGCCGCGCTGAATAGAGCCTTTCTGTCCGGTCGTCGGGGTCATGGCGATCGAGAGAAGGATCATGATAGCGGCGACCCCGGCACCAACNCCNACGCCGGCGACCAGCGGGATCGCCAGCCACCAGCCGGCGGCTGTCCCGCCGGCAACCGAGGCGGGCATCGCGGCCAACAACCCATCGTAGCGGGTCANCGACGGCGGTCTCTGCATACCAGACTGCTGTATCGCCTTGTAATTAAATATTATTATTCGGCGGATCGATACAAACCGAGCTGCCGACCGCCTGCCAGACGACACCAAGCTATTTGCCGGTCGGCCGCCGCTGGCCGGTATGGATGACCCACTGATCGAGCACGCACGCGAGGCCCTCGCGGAGGCGCATGTCCCCTACTCGGCGTATCGGGTTGGGGCCGCGCTCCGGACGGCCGACGGAACGGTCGTCACGGGCTGTAACATCGAGAACGCCAACTACTCCAACAGCCTACACGCCGAGGAGGTGGCGATCGGGACGGCGGTGGCGGCCGGCCACCGGGCGTTCGATCGGCTCGCGGTCAGCTCCGGGGCGCGTGACGGCGTCACCCCCTGTGGGATGTGTCGACAGACACTCGCGGAGTTCTGTGACGAGGAGTTCACGATCGTCTGTGATCGCGGCGATGGGGTCGCCACCTACACGCTCGGGGAGCTGCTGCCGGAGACGATCACGGAGGCAACGCTGTCGGCCGCTGACGGTGAGAGTGCGGGGTCGACAGACGGTACGGAGCCAGCGGACGAGGGGCCAACATGACCGACACCGACGAGTCAGTCGCCACGGGAGACAGCGAAGATCCAAACACCGACCGCCAGTACCACCTTGAGGTGACCGACGACGAGGTTGCTGACAGCGTCCTCCTTCCGGGCAACCCCGAGCGGGTGTCAAAGATCACCGATGTGTGGGAGACAGCGACTGAGGTTGCCAGCCACCGGGAGTACCGAACCGCGACCGGTCGGTATCAGGAGACGCCGATCTCGGTGACATCGACGGGGATCGGCGGCCCATCGATGGGGATCGCCGTCGAGGAACTCGCCCGCGTCGGCGCGGAAACGCTGATCCGTGTCGGCTCCTGTGGCACCGTCCGATCAGATATCGCCGTCGGCGACCTCGTGATCACCTCGGGGGCGATGCGGGGTGAGGGAACAAGCGAGGAGTATATCGACGAGAGCTATCCGGCAAGTGCCGACTACGAGGTGATCGCCGCGCTGGTCGCCGCCGCCGAGCGATTGGGTCACGACTACCACGTTGGCGTCACCCTCAGCACCGATAGCTTCTATGCCGGCCAGGGGCGGCCGGGCTTCGAGGGGTACGAGGCACCCGGGGGCGACGACCTCGTNGAGACGCTCAAATCGGCCAACGTTGCCAACATCGAGATGGAGGCCGCAACGCTGCTGACCCTTGGAAATCTCTACGGGCTCCGTGCCGGGGCGGTGTGTGCTGTCTACGCCAACCGCGAAACCGGAGCGTTCGTCACGGCCGGCGCGCGGGATGCGGCCGAAACCGCGAGTCTCGCGGTCGCGCTGTTGGCGGAGATGGACGCCACAACGGATGCGGCTGGCGTCGACCGCTGGCATCCCGGTCTCTCGATCGAATGAGTGAGTCCGAAACGCATCGCACCGTTTCAAAGCCGCTTTATTTGAGGGCCGCAGAGGCAGGTGTATGTCAGCTACTGTTGTCGTTGTCGGTGCCGGCTATGCCGGTGCTGGGGCCGTGAAATCGTTTGAGGATGAGATCGACGAGGGGGAGGCCGAGCTCACGTGGATCTCCGAACAGGATTACCACCTCGTGTTACACGAGACCCACCGCGTGATCCGCCATCCGGAGGTCGAATCAAAGGTTGCGATCCCGGTTGATGAGATCAAAGCCCCGGAGACAAACTTCATCCGCGATCGGGTCACCGACATCAACGCCGGTGATCAAACACTCGAACTCCAGGACGGCGAGCCAGTCGAATACGATTATCTGCTCTTGGCGGTCGGCAGTTCAACCGCCTTCTTCGGTATCGATGGGCTCAAAGAGCATGCCCTCACGATGAAAAGCCTCGATGACGCCCGTGAGATCCACGAGGCGGTTCGGACGGCCGGCGAGGAGGCAACCCAATCGGAGCCCGCACAGGTACTGGTCGGCGGCGCGGGGCTGTCGGGGATCCAGATCGCCGGCGAGATCGCGGGCTACCGCGACGACACCCACGCCCCGATCGATATCAAGCTGATCGAAGGGCTCGATGAGATCTTCCCGGGCAACAGCCCGGAGGTGCAGGGCGCGCTGAAAAAACGCCTGTTGGATCGGGATGTTGAGATCTTTACCGGTGACTTCATCTCCGAGGTCGACGAGGAGTCGGTCTATCTCGGTGAGGAGTCGATGGACTACGATGTGCTCGTGTGGGCCGGCGGCATCACCGGCCACGAGCCGGCCACCAACAGCGAGCTAGCAAAAGACGAGCGATCAAACCGCGTCCATGTTGAATCAAACTTCCAGACCAGCGACGACCGGGTGTTTGCGATCGGCGATACCGCACTGATCGATCAGGGCGGCGACGAGGAGGCTCCGCCGACCGCCGAAGCAGCGTGGACGGCCGCGGAGATCGCCGGCGAGAATCTCGCCCGGGCCGTCCGCGGCGCGCCGCTGAAATCCTGGCACCACAAGGACAAGGGAACCGCCATCTCGATCGGCGAGGATGCGATCGCCCACGATGTGATCGGGATCCCGGTCAACACCTTTGGCGGGATCGCAGCCAAACTGCTGAAAAAGGCGATCGCGGCCCGGTGGATCGCCGAGGTAAGCTCGACAAAGCGAGCGATCAGTGCGTGGAGCGATATGTAGGGGGGTCGATTACAGACCGAGTTGGAACGTAGCTGGGGCTCTTTTCACGCTGATGAACCAGCTAGCAGAAACCGGCGACCGGAGGATCCGAACTGCCGGAACAGCTATTCAGTGACGAACGCAACGTCGGTGATCTCAAACCGTATCCCGCCATCTGATCCCTCGGCAGCGTTGATCTCCCACCCATGGGATTCAACAACCTGTTTGACGATATGTAAACCCAGTCCAGTTCCGCCTTGTTTTGTGGAGAACCCCCACTCAAAGATCGTTTCTCGGCTCTCGGCGGAGATGCCAGAGCCGTTGTCTTCCACGTAGAACCCATCAGCTATCTCACCGATTGTCACCTGAACCTCCTCACCGCCGTGATCGACCGCATTCCGGAACAGATTCTCAAAAAGCTGTGTTAGCAGGCCGGGATCTGCCCGGATCTGGGGCTCGCTCGCGATCGTGTATGTCGCTGCAGCGGTATTCACACGCTGCCAGCAGGTCTCCACAAGCGTTGCCACCTCAACGGGTTCGGTGTCGATATCGTCTTGGGTGCTACGTGCTAGTGTCAACAAATCTGCTATTATCGAATCCATCCGCTCGTGGGCGCGAGACACCTTCTCGAGATGGTCGCTATCGGATTCCTGTCGGGCCAGGTTTAGCTGACATTGCGCAACGAGCAACGGGTTTTTCAGATCGTGTGAGACAAGAGTTGCAAACTGATCAAGTCGATCACGCTCCCGCTGTAACTCGCGTTCACGCTCTTTGAGCGCACTGATATCGGTTCCCGTCATATACACACAGTTGTAGTCGTCGGCGTGAGCCGCCGGAACATACAGATCAAGCATCTGTGGGAGCCGCTCGCCGTCAAACGTTTGTGCAACCGTTTCACCGCGAAAATTCGTCTCCCCTGCAGCGACACTTGCCCACAGGTCTACGGTCAACTCCCACGCCTCCTCATCTAACACCTGATCGACATTGTTCAACAGATGTGTCTTCGACTCCGCGTTGTAGTACTCCACCGCGTTCTGGTTCACATCGATCGTCCTGACCCGATCGAAAAGTGCCCGAATTTCTGGGGGGTTTGCCGCAAGATACGATTTCAGGTCGGTCGTCTCGGCCGCTAACTCGTCGACATACTCCTTTGCCGCCGAGAAGTCGTGCTCCCAGATAACGATGGGATTGTTTTCAAACAGCGCCTCATAGCGGTTCCGGGCGGTTTCAAGCTCTTGTTCACGTTTCTTCTGGGCTGTTATATCACGGACGTACCCGACGATACGGGTCACGTTATCCTTGTCATCAAACACCGGCTTACTATCCGCATGTATCCACCGCTGTTCCCCATCCGGCTGGATTACTCGGCACTCGATCGTTCTCCCCTGCCCGGTTGAGACATCCCTCATCGACGAGATAACCGCGTCTCTGTCCTGCGGATGGATGCCATCCAGAAACGACGCCGGATTCGATTCAAGCGTACCGACCGACCGCCCCCAGATATCCTCGTAAGCAGAGTTGACAAACAGGAGTTGTTCCCAGTCTGCGGTGAACATATACATCGCATCGTCGGTCTCCTCGGTGAGTTCAGAGAGCTGTTGTTTTGTGTTCTCCGCTGTCCGTTTGGCCCGATACTGTTCGACGGCGTTGGTGATCCGATTTGCTAGGATCGTATACTGGCTGGGGTCGGATTTTTTCTGTATGTAATCGGTGACACCTTTTGAGATAGCCGCACTGGCGATCTTCTCGCTTCCCTTGTTTGTATACAGGATGAACGGCAGTGCTGGATGTTCCGCACGAACCGCTTCGAGTAACGCCAGCCCGTTTTTTGCTGGCATGTTGTAGTCGCTCACCACACAGTCGATATCGGTGGTGAGTTTGTCTATCGCCTCGTCGGTGCTCGTCGCTGTTTCGATCTCGAACTGATCGTTCTCTGCGGTAAGCGACGCCGTGACTATGTCGGCAAGATCGGCGTTGTCATCGACATAGAGCACTCGCATCGGTTTGTGTATTATCAATCATTATGTTCACCGTCAAATAATGATTGGGGTGGCCCGCAGATGTGAGGAGAAGCCGACTCTCCCCGCCTATCATACATCACACCGTTGAACAATACCATATCTGACTGGTGACGATGTTGTGAGTGCGCTACTGTATACGCGCGATCCATCAGACACTGACTGCTCTACAGAATCCCGATAATACTGTTCGGTTATCTTGACAAGAGCCGCCACGGAAAAACAGCCGTTGTTGGATTACTCCTCTACCGGAGCGACCATCTCGTCGATCTCAAGGATCAGGATACTGTCAGTATCGTCCTTTGCATCAAGCGTGCCCGTGATCTTCAGCTTCGACAGCGGCGTCGGCCCAACGGTGACCGAATCACCCTCGTGGAAATCGCGGATCGAGCCCTGAAGATGGATCTCAGCTCGACACAGCTCCGGGTGGTGAACGCTGGAGAGATCGATGCTCTCGACGGTTGCGTTGCCGATCGACTCGCCGTCGTGCTGGAGGGGCACCGGTGCCGGCTCATCCATCTGATCGACATCCAGGGCTTCGTAGGCGTCGGCGGTCGGTTTATAGCCGCCTTTCGGTCCAGGAACACCCTCGACGAGTTGGAGGGCTTTGAGGCTCTGCATCTGGTTGCGGATCGTCCCGGGGTTGCGGTCGACCTCCTCGGCGATATCCTCGCCTTTGATCGCATCCTCGGCCTCGCGGTGAAGGTTGGTCAAAGCGGTCAGAATGGTTTTCTGACTTGGCGTGAGTTCGATCGATGACATAGGTGTTCGTTCGGTGGGACTACTCATAAAACCGATGGAAGAATAATTACAGTTTCGATGATAACTCTTCGTTCGGGATCGACAGAACAGTTCTTTCGGGAGGACAAACAAATCCTTTCGGTTCCGGCGACTATCACCGAAAAGCGATCAAACGCCGGAATCGACCGCCCGATCGAGACACCCACCGCGACCCACAAACGCGCGCTTAACGTAGTTGGTGTACCCGCTCGGCGACGGCCGATCGAAGGGCCGACCGATCAAGCGTGTCGGCCCCCAGAAACGCCGCAGGATGTCGCCGGCCGATGGTCGCACAGAGCTCGTCGGCGAGGGTGTCGACGGCAGCCGATTCGCTGTCAGCATCGACCGATGCGGCGATCGCATCGATTCGCTCTTGGGAGACGTATGCAGCCGCCAGCGCGTCGATCGACTGTTCGGGCTCCGACCCCGGTGCTGCTGTTTGGGTTGTCGGGTCGGACACCGCTGAGTTCAACAGCTGTGCACGGTGGCCCTGCTTGTTTCGGATCACAACACCCGCCGCAGGACCGTCGTACCACGCCGACGCCGGGATCTCGTAGCGATCGACGGCGAAATCCCGGGCGTGAACCTCCTGTTCGAAGGTGTTGACCGGCTCAAGCCCCAGCCGTTGGAAGATCCCAGCGGCGGCATCCGGCGGGCGGAACGCCTTGTCGGCGTCGGCCCACACGTCGGTACCCAAAAACGGGGGCATCGAATCAAGCGCGTAGGGAACAGACTCTTGGGTGGTTGCAACCCCGAAAAATGTGACCGCTGTCACGTCGTCGACGGCGGCTCTGAGCGCGGTGCGGTCAAGCGTCGTCCGGATGTGGCCGACAGCCCGCCGCAACGGCAGCGGCACGGCGTCGGGATCGTCGTAGACGCGCTCGTCGTCGCCGATACGAAGCAGGCCAGACTCCCGGAGCTGAAACCGTAGTGGTCGGCCGTCAATCAGCTCCAACAGCCAGAGATGTCCCGACAGGAGTTCTGCGTGGGCGTTCTCGACCGATCGGAGCGATGGAACTCCCTTCACCTGTTAATCGTCCGCCGGTGCTGTTTCGGGATCGGTGTCGATGTCGACATCGGCCTCCGATTCGTCGGTCACCATCTCCCGTGGGATCACGTCGAGACAGGCGACACGGTCTGCGTCGTCGAGATCCATGACGATCACGCCCATCGTGTTGCGGCCGACCGTCGAGATATCCTCAACGGGTGTTCGCATGATCTGGCCCGACCGGCTCATGACGACAAGGTGGTCGCCCGGGCCAACGGTCTCCATTGCACAAACCGACCCGTTGCGATCGCCCGTCTTGATGTCGATTAACCCTTTACCGTTTCGGGACTGGACGCGATACTCGCCGATGTCGGAGCGTTTGCCGTACCCGTTTTTGGTCACCGTAAGCAGCCAGTTGTGTCGATCGGTGTCGACGGCGGCGACGCCGGCAACTGTGTCGCCGGCTTGGAGGTCGATTCCGCAGACGCCACGCGCGCTGCGGCCCATCGCCCGCACGTCGCTTTCATCAAACCGGATCGACATGCCGTCGGCGGTCGTCATCACGAGCGTCCGGTCGCCGTCGGTGACCTCCACGTCAACGAGTTCGTCGTCGTCCTCCAGTCGGATGGCGCGGATGCCCGATCTGTGGATGTTTTGGAACGCGCCGACGGCGGTGCGCTTGATGTAGCCGTTCCGGGTCACCATCGTCAGATAGCGGTCGGCGTCGCCGTCCTCGACCGCGATATCGTCGGTGTTGACGACCGCGGTAAGCTCCTCGCCGTCGTCGAGATCAAGGATGTTAACCGCGGATTTCCCGCGGGCCGTGCGGCTCATCTCGGGGATCTGGAACCCACGCAGCTTGTAGATCTGGCCGTGGGTGGTAAAGCATAACAGATAGTCGTGGGTGTTGGCGACAAACACCGAGGAGACGGCGTCGTCCTCCTTGAGGTCGGTGCCGATGATCCCCTTGCCGCCGCGGTTTTGGGCGGAAAATGTCGACAACGGCATCCGCTTGATGTAGTCATCCTCGGACATGGCGACGACGATGTCCTCCTCGGGGATGAGATCCTCGTGGGCGACGGTGTCGGTATCCTTGATAAACGAGGTTCGTCGCTCGTCGTCGTACTCGGCTTTGATCTCCAGCAACTCCGCCTCGATGACGCCGAGCAGTTCGGATTCGTTTTCGAGGATCTCTGTGAGGCGGTCGATACGGTTCTGTACCTCCTCGTACTCGTCTTTGATCGCTTGGGCCTCCATCGAGGTCAGCGAGCCGAGCTGCATGGAGACGATGTGGTTGACCTGATCGGCCGAAAAGTCGAACTGCTCGCGGAGGGCGGCCTTCGCGGCGTCGCGGTCGTCGGCATCCTGGATCGTCTCGACCACGTCGTCTGCGTTGTTGAGCGCGGTCAGCCGTCCCTCAAGGATGTGAGCGCGATCCTCCGCCTCGTCAAGCTCATACTGTGAGCGACGGCGGACGACATCCCGGCGGTGATCGACGTAGTGCTGCAGTGTCTCACGCAGGTCGAGTACCTGCGGCGCGCCGTCGACCAAGGCCAGATTAATTACACCAAAGGTCGATTCGAGATGGCTTTCCAGCAGTTGATTTTTGACGACATCAGCCATCGCATCGCGTTTGAGATCGATAACAACGCGGATGCCGTCACGGTCGGATTCGTCGCGGAGATCCCGGATCCCCTCCAGTTTGCCATCGTTGACATCCTCGGCGATCCGTTCGACGAGCCGCGCCTTGTTCTCCTGGAAGGGGAGTTCGGTGATGACGATCCGGCCGTCCTCCTCGTTGACCTCGAACTCGGCGCGCACACGAACGCGGCCACGGCCGGTCTTATACGCCGAGTGAACGCCGCTACGACCGACGATGTTGGCACCGGTCGGGAAATCCGGCCCCTTGACGTGCTCCATCAGCTCCTCGACTGTTGCCTCGGGGTTGTTGATCAGGTGAACCGTTGCGTCGATGACCTCCCCAAGGTTGTGCGGCGGGATGTTTGTCGACATCCCGACGGCGATACCCGAGGAGCCGTTGACCAGAAGATTGGGAAACGCTGCGGGCAACACATCCGGCTCTTCGAGGCGATCGTCGTAGTTCGCGCTGAAATCGACCGTATCCTTGTCGATATCGGCCAGCAGCTCCTCGGCGATCGGTGCCATTCGAGCCTCGGTGTATCGCATCGCCGCCGGCGGATCGCCATCAACGGAGCCGAAGTTGCCCTGGCCGTCGACAAGCGGATACCGCATCGAGAAATCCTGAGCCATCCGGGCCAGCGTATCGTAGATCGCGCTGTCGCCGTGGGGGTGGAAATCACCCATCGTCTCGCCGACGATCGAGGAGCTCTTTCGGTGGGCCGAGCCCGCCGAAACACTGGCTTCCTCCATCGCGTACAGGATGCGGCGATGAACCGGTTTGAGGCCGTCACGAACGTCCGGCAGTGCGCGCCCCGCGATGACCGACATCGCATAATCGATGTAGGATTGCTCCATCTCGTCTTCGATCCGGGCGGTTTCGATGCGTGCAGCGTCAATATCGGAATTCTCAGGCAGATCTGTGCTCATTAGATATCAACCCATTCGGCGTCGGTTGCGTGGTCTTTGATAAACTGCTTCCGCGGTTCGACGGCATCGCCCATCAACACCGAAAACATCCGGTCGGCCGCCGCCGCATCCTCGATGGTGATCCGCTTGAGAATGCGGTTTTCGGGATCCATCGTCGTCTCCCACAGTTGGTCGGGGTTCATCTCGCCAAGCCCCTTGAAGCGTTGTACCTGTGTTGGGTTCCCGTTGCACTTTTCTTCAACGATCCGGTCGCGGTCGGCCTCGGTCATGGCGTCGTAGGTCTCCCCGCGATAGCGGACGCGGTATAACGGCGGTTG
>P_A23_Liq_3_FmtDRAFT_1000087_pt1 | contig 19000 bp, 21 predicted proteins | sample PonA233FremontCA_FD_10237 | JGI IMG/M metagenome (IMG submission 10237)
CACTCATTCGATGCGAGAGAACTATTCTGACTGATGCATGTCTACTCAAGCACCCACTTCTTCTGTGAACTACTAAACGCGGAGGAATCGTGAGCGTGAGCGTGAGCGTGAATGGTGGAGATTGCAGGTTTGCAGCTCCACCAAACCCCGGTACGGTGAGAATCCATGTGGGGTTCACGGACTGTGGCGGGGAGAGTGGGACTGCTGGGACTGCTGGGAGTGCCACATCTCAGCCCCCGGTATTCCTATCCCCCCATCGTATTCGGACTCCCGGAGTTGGTTGTGCCGGAGAATCCGGCAGATTTCGACAGACTCGAAGTTACTTTCTGCGGTGTTTGCAAGCAGTCGGGCACTGCAACTGCAACTGCAACTGCATCGGTTCAGTATATTATATGAACCGACCGTTCACCTGACTGGTTCCGATTCCTGTCTGAGTGCATGGGGCGGACAGGCCGCCATCGTCGGAGTGACCGGAATCGCCCTGCCCTGTTCCCAATCTGATTCCTATCTATAGATAGGCTTGCCTGTCAGTTCAAGCTCCGGAGTCCCAAATCTCAGCGTGACTATTGCAGCGGAGATTTCCTCCGGGGTGTCGAATGACGCGGGTTTAGCGACTCCCATTACCGACAGGGATGATCACGGCGGTAAAGACTTACACTAATCACTATGAGTGCTAACAATCATATTGTCACGCTGACACAGGTATCAACGAGAGGATTTGCGTCCGCTTATGCCGAATCCAATCTGGGATGATTAATAAATAATGCATCTCCAACAACAATACCCCCAGCGAGTGAGGCAACGCCCATCGAGGCTATCTGAGATAATGTAAGTGCAATTGCACACGTAATGTATGTGATACATACGACAAGTGGGATTGCAATGAGAAGCTTGTCATAGATTGTCACTGAGAATGAGAATATAAGTGATCCAAATTGAGTGATCGGATCTAGCATTGTTTCTGTAATTATATCTCATTAGATGAAGCTTCATAAAATCACATCATTCATATCGATTGTACTTGATCAGGTATTCGCACCAATTTTACCTGAAGGTATGATAAAATAAGTATGACATATTTGATTCATACATCTAGAGGCAGCCTCTCTTTTATATATAACGTGGCGAGCTGATGAGTGTCGCATCTCTTTTGAATACTCATTACACAGTACCATTGATGACAGAGATTGATTCGGATGCGCTCTTACCGAATGAACACGTAAAGAACGCTGTTCGTAATGGAGATATTACCCAACTGAGTCGCGGGGCGATAAATAAATATGCCTCAGAGGGTGACACGTTTTCTATCGATGAGGATGTATTCGTCATATCGAGTGTTGATGAACGGACACTTGGTGATTTAACAGATTTAGACGCTCAACGGGAAGGATCAGAGTCACTGACAGCATATCGAGAACGGATGCAGCGTGTTCATACTGATGGTTTTGAGTGGGATCCAACAAATAAAATTCTTACATATCAATTTGAGTCTGCCTAGACGTCTCAGATATCGAGTCGAATTACTTTTTCATACTCATCCAAGCATCTGACACCGCTCGATGAGTGAGCAATCATCAATAATAACACCGTCGACTGCTGTGGAGTGATCATCTCCACTAATCCTGGCTAACGCAGTCAGCGTTTCAGCGTCTTCAACAGTCCATGCGTTAACATACAGTCCTTGTTCATGAGCTGCGCTGACAATGTCGGTTTCGATACAAAGTGATGCTGAGGGATGAACTGCTGTACATCCGATTTCGATGGCACGCATGAGTGCATCCTGTGGGTCTGTTGCAAATAGTAATGCAACGTCTGTGAGACCCGCTGAGACAGCTGCAGTTAGTGCAGTCGGGGCAAATGATGAGACAATAACATCATGGTCAAACTGGTTAATATACATCACAACATCATCAATAACAGATGGTTCTTTCAGTTCAATGTGCAATGTAACGTCTGTAGATACTGTCTGAAAGACCTCCTGTAATGTTGGCACATGTGCGGTCGAACCCGCAACATGCACTTGTTGTAGTTCGGACACCGAGGTATCTGAAACAAGCCCATCAACATCGGTGACACGATCAAGTCTCTTATCATGTATCACAACAGATTCGCCTGTTCCACAGCGACGGACATCAAATTCAACCGCACCGGCGCTGCTTCCAGCGTTTTGAAGCGCCCTGAGTGTGTTCTCTGGATATTGGTGTGGACAGCCGCGATGAGCGATTGGTTGCACGTGATTTGTGCTTGCCATCATATATCATAATACCATCGCAACGTGAACGGCGACTTCTCCCGTCAGCTCGGCATCTCCGGCAACAGCTTACACAGGATATGTGATAATTATGAATGAGAGAATATGTCTGTCTTCAAAGAGCTACCATCCGATTGGCATCCGATCTCGCCAGCATCGACCAGCAGGCGCGTTTGGTTTGAATCGTGCTAACCATGCTGGGGTATCTGCTCCCTCAGTTGGTGTCCGTGGTGCACCGGGTGTTGCGAGTTCAGTTTGCACCCAGCCAGGTCGGGCGGCGTTCGCAATGAGCCCTTCAGTTGCATATTCCCCATGAAGATATGCGGTAAATCCATTCAGTCCTGTTTTTGAAACACGATATGGCGGTGAGCCGCCATCCATCCCCGGACCGATTGCGCCAAGCCCAGATGAAAGGTTGACAACACGCGCACCCGCTTGCTCACGAAGTAGTGGAAGTGCATATTTTGTCAGAACAACTGGTCCACGAAGATTCACTGCAAATGTTTGATCAATCTCATCGATTGGTGCATCCTCAAGTGATGTCGTTGGTCCTCGCACGCCTGCATTATTCACGAGAATATCAAGTTGACCCTCAGCGTCATCGATTGTACTGATTGCTGACTCCATTTGCGTATCATCAGTGACATCGATTTCGATGGCGCGCTGATTGGACGCTGTGACTGTTTCTGGGCGTCGTGCACCGGCATACACCGTTGCTCCTTCCTCGGCAAGCATGCGGGCAATCTCAGCACCAATACCTCGATTTGCACCCGTAACCAGTGCAACCTGTCCCGATAATGAATCATATGTTTCGACTTTCATATACAAGAATTCGCTGCAATATGTCTGTATCTTGTGACACGCGATGAGTCAGGCAACGTGGACATTCGGGAAATATCTTCCATGGAAATCAAACGGCACAGCATGCGGGAGAGTAATTCGGGCGCGTTCGGCGAGTGTGTCACCAGACAGCACGAACAGCCGCGATCGATCTTGGTCAGCATCAAGTCCGAGTGTAAGAACAACGCCATCATCGCGTGAATTACCAGTTGGATTGGGGACAAAAATTGGCTCACTAAAGTAATCAGCACCCTGTTGATATTCAATTGAATGTGTCGTGTGAGTGTCGAATTTCATCACTGCTTGAGCCCACTCTGTTACCGGTTGCTCCATGCTCATCGCGTAAATATAGCGATGTGGCTGACACCACTGCGCTGGTGATGCTGTCGGAAGAGCAGTTCCATCATCATATAACATCTGCTGGCTGACTGTTGCAGTAGGATTGCCATATCGGTCATCAGCTATCGACCCAAGGTCGACGACAAACCGCTCAAGCCGACCGGCAAGCGTCCCCAACTCACCGTTACGCAGTGTATCAAGATATAATGAATCAATCGATGTATCATCAGGGACTGTCTCAAGATCAAATACCACCGTACGACCGCCATCTCGCTCGAATGCATTGATATGATGAAACCCAAACACTGGGTCAACAACAGGTTCAGCAACGATATCGCCGGTTGTTCGGTCAATGATGATGATTCGTGTCCCACGATCAGGTTCCCATTCAAACTGTTCAATAAATGGATCTTGACGACCCGGGCGTAGGAATTGGAGTGGGTCAAGCCGGAGTGGAAATTCTGTCAGAATAACATATCGAGGTGTGAGACCGAAGCTATGCATATATGCTGGTTTCTCAGTGGGGACACTCCCGACATGCGTCTGTGAATCAGTGCTATCGAGTGTATAAATATGATATTCATTCGTCCGACCAAATGATGTATCGACAGTCAGGAGTGTCCCTGTTGCTGGGTCACGTCGGAAATGTGCACATCGTAACTGCCCGGTTGGTTCTGTGCCATCATATTCAATGTGCCCATCTGTTTCGAGTGTTGTTGGATCGACTGAGACGCTTCGGGGCGATTCAGTAAGAGCAAGGAATGTATTGTCAACACGTTCGATAATAATATTTGTATTATCATATGGCGCTGTCAGAAATCCAGCGAGACGCGATCGAAGTGTTGTTTCACCGGTTGCGAACCCCCCGGTAAACTCTCCTTCGCGGGCATCCGCGTATGCATCTGTTCGGAGAAATCGGTTCTGATAGTGAATTACATCATCTGCGCCGTCCACAGGCTCAAAGGTAAATCGCGTGAGCATTGCAAGCCCATCGAACCAATGATCAACTGAGCTTCCCTCGGGGAATGAAAATGCTCCTGGTCCGTTTCGAATGAGTGTTCCAGTGAGCCATGATGGGAGTGATCCCTCAACTGATATTGACGTATCCGTTTCGGTTGTGAGTGAGTGAAATCCCGGATGCGTCGACATACAATGGGTATGATTCCAAGCGGCTAACACCTGTTGATGCGATGATTAATGATTGATGGGATTCTGATGAGCATCACTTCGAACCCTTGGTATCGACATCATCGCTTTTGTTTGTGTCTGTATCTGGATCTCGACCTTGACCTNNATNTGNATNTGAATTTGAATTTGAATTTGAATCTGAATCTGAATCTGAATCTAGATCTAGTTTCCTTTTGGACTGTAATTCGGCGCTTCATCAGTTATCATAACATCGTGAGGATGACCTTCAGTCTGCCCAGCGCTTGAAACCCGGACAAACTCCGAACGCTCTTTGAATCCAGGGAGCGTTTCAGCTCCGACATATCCCATTCCAGAGCGCATCCCGCCAACGAGTTGATACAGCTCCGATGCGAGTGTTCCTTTATACGGTGTTGCTGCTTCTACCCCTTCAGGAACGAACTCGTCATCCTCATCAGCTTCTTTCAAATATCGGTCACCACCGCCTGATTTCATCGCACCAACGGAGCCCATCCCACGATATTGTTTGTATTTCTTTCCGTTCATCGTAATAACACGCCCTGGAGCCTCATCGGTTCCTGCAAAGTATGAACCAAGCATCACGGCGTCCGCACCAGCAGCAATCGCCTTAATTGCATCGCCAGAGTACCTGATTCCACCATCAGCAATCACTGGAATCCCTGCTGGGGCAGCAACATCCGCAACCTCTGCAATAGCTGTAATCTGCGGCATCCCCGCTCCAGAGACAACACGGGTCGTACAGATTGACCCAGGTCCAATACCAACTTTCAGTCCATCAGCAAAATCAACAGCGGCTTCAGCTGCTTCCCGAGTTCCGATATTTCCGACAACAACATCAGCCCCAACGGTTGTTTTGATCTCACGGGCATTATCGAGCACATTGAGATTATGGGCATGTGCGCAATCGATAAACAGAATATCAGCACCAGCCTCATCAGCAGCCACTGCACGATCAGTCTCAAACGGACCAACAGCCGCTCCAACGCGAAGACGCCCATCATCATCCCGGATTGCATCTTCATGTTGGCGTCGCTGGAGGATTCCCTGCATGGTAATAAGCCCAACAAGACGATTTGATTTGTCAACAAGTGGGACACGCTCAATTTTATGATCATACATTAACTCAAGCGCATCGCGAGCATCGACGGTGAGTGAGGCTGTCACCACCTCATCGGTCATTGCCTCACTGACAGCGTCTGAATCGCCAACCTCAAGATATGGGCGAATATCTGTTCCAGAGATAATTCCCAAGACGGTATCATCACCATCCACAACAGGCGCCCCCGAAACACCCTCACGCTCCATCATCGCATCAACCTCACGGACGGTCTGTGTTGGACTTGCGGTTACAACGTTCTCACGACGGATGACCAATTCATCAGCACGTTTGACCTGTTCAATCTCAGCAATCATCTGTGGTGTGTCCATATTCCGATGTAGGACACCTAACCCTCCCTCGCGAGCCATTCCAATTGCTGTTCCACTCTCTGTTACAGTATCCATTGCTGCGGAAACAATCGGGATGTTTAATTCAACATTTCGTGAAACCCGGGTTGAGACATCTGCAGCATCGGGTTCAACCCGACTCTCCATCGGTCGTAAGAGCACATCATCAAATGTAAGTGCTTCAGGCACCCGTAATTTCTCAGAAAACTGCCCTCCCTCAGAAACGTTCTTCTCCATGTAAACGGTCAACAGGGAATCGACAAAAACATTGCGAGAATCGATACATTTGTGTATTGCTGGCATACCGCGTCAATTACACGAATCTGTACCTACAGTACTACTACTATTGATGGATCAACCTCAATTCTGATACCATGCCGTTGTATCTCACACAAACATTAAACCAATCAGTCAACGTATTGTACATATGGACTCCACGTGTCCCGCTGCATCGTGTATCGCCAGCCAGTCAAGCGACGACTTTGGTGAGGCATTTAATACAACATTTACACAGATGTGGGACACACTCAAGCGGACAAATCGAATGCTGCTACCAACACTGACAACAGCATTTGTTCGTGGCGGATATGGAGTGCGCGGGCGATCGTCCGGTGTCGGGTCTGCACTTATATCAGAAGACCTGCATCCGGGTGACCGTCGGTATCGCCGGTTGGCCGATGGTGACGGCCATTAATTCCGAATGAGTGTTTCACGACATCCGGTTGCGCTTCGTCTTGAGCAACAGGTAGGAAGTGCAACCCGGCTTTTAGCGACCGTTATGGCGCTCCCACTGGTTGATGGCATCTTTCCGGCATTAATTATTGCTGGTGCGCTTGATAGTCCGCTTGGCATTCTCGAAACCGGGCTATTGATATTTGGGGGCTCAGCGACTGTTGCAGTCATCCTTGCAGAAATGGATGGCTCTCGTCGAGAACAGGTTCGCTCGGTGCTTATCCTGGGCGCAATATTACTGCCAGTCGCTGGAGTTGAAGCGTTATTCGCTGAAACATTGAAGTCAGTACTTGACTTTGCTGTCTTCCATCGATTTGCTGGATTGGTCATTCTCGCTGTCGCTGCAAAAACAGCCTCCGCGAAGGTTGGTGAGTACCTCCCCTCCTCAAGTATCATCATTGGTCTTGGATTAGTCGCGAGTGTCGATCTTAATAACGCATCACTCATTATCGACCCAAACATTGAGACAATTGCACAGGCAGTCGCCGCCGCCGGCGTTGGTGTTGGGTTTGCGCTGATTGTTGCACTCTTTGCGCCACGTCTTCGAGGCGTCGTCGAACTTGATCGTTTCCGGTTTGGAAGTTCGGTTGCATTAGGGATGCTTGCACTTGATATATTGGGGCTACTTCCAACGGAAGCACCAGTTGCTCTTGGCGTTCTCTGTGTGACCGCAGTCTTTGCATATGATCCTGATAGTCCAACTGTCGGAAACTCTGTAGCAGCTGCTGGTCATGCAGTCGGCAGTGACCGACCGGAGACGACTGCTTCCGAGACGGTTCCATCATCATCATCACCATCTGAGTCAACTCCAGGTTCAGCCTCGAGTGTTGGAACGAAGAGTAACATCGCAGCATCAGTTGATAATGTCGAACGTGAGTCTCATACAGCGGATGCAGATTCAGACTCGGATTCTGGAGAGACTGGATATGGATTCCCAGACGATAGCGATTCGCATGCACCATGGCTCTGAGCGTGAAGTCAGTAATGATCTGTTCACGTGCCTCCACATTCTAGTTCAGTGTAATTCCTGACAATATACTGAAACTAATACGTAGGGAGTGAAGAATTCGAATAAATTATACAGACGACTGTATCAAACATGAGTATATCATCTTCTTGACACAATCAGAAGGCATCATAACCACACTCAACCAATCAGAGCGTTGGTGTAGATCACTTTTCAGGAGACACGACGGACTTACATCGTTTGATATCATGCACTATCGTATGAGTAACCGTGTCGTCGAGGGCCGAATGGTGACGCCAGAACGTCTTGCAGAGCTCGTTGAAGGTGAACGTCCACTTGAAGCTGAGCCGATCGAAGACGCTGATCGCTCTTGCCCAGAATGTGATGAAAATGTTATTTCTGTTGGGTATATGCCGAGCGTTACTGAGTTTGTTACTGCATATAAATGTCAAGAGTGTTCATGGTCTGACACGGACCGATGATCGCTGAGACGATGCGTCATTTATAATCGTAACCACTTTAGGCAGCATCAGTTTATACTAATTTGCTGACTTGGGGGGTCGTGGCCAAGCCCGGTATGGCGACTGACTCCAGAGGCAGACCGCCCGGTGACGATACTCCAGACTGATATACCGAGCGATCAACTGATCATTGATCGCAGTGACGACCCTCTGGGGTACCGAGGCGCGAACCGGAGATATCAGTCGATCGGGGGTTCAAATCCCTCCGACCCCATAATAATTCTCTGTGTCGACTTCATCATATAGCATTGCTAGTAAGGTATATTTGTATCTGAGGATAATACTGAATCTGGTTTATCATTCTTCCTGTGATGGCATGTTACCGTGCGATATATTCAGAAATGTCAATTTATGAATATTCATCATAAGTTCTATTATTTTTGATTTTTATAATATAACACAATGCTAGACGCAGAATTTGAGGCATGTGTTGAGTGTGGAAACCTGCATATGGAAGGTGGATCTGCACCGAATGACGTTGATGAGTGCGCTGTCTGTGGAGGGCACGTTTCTGAGATTGAGATTGATGATCTCATTGGATTATAGACAGGGAGAAACTGTCGAATGAATATTTGACCGTATCACATGTCGTATTGATTATAAGATGAGAACCCCGCGGTCAGTCTGATACTCTGCCTCAGTTGCTGACTGGGGTTCCCACATATACGTGTTCCCGTAGCCTTGTTTCGGTTCATCATCAACCAGCATCACGTTGTATGCATGGCTATTCTTCGTGTCAATCATTACACCAACTGAATTAATGAATGGATTCATTCGGGTGAATGAGTCTCGAAGATCAAACGCAAAATTATCGCAGTCGTATCGATTATGTTCATAGACTTGACTGAGTTGCTGATGGAACAGATTTGCATACAGTTTTACTGTCCGGTATGACGTCGGAATGCGGTATTCTGTATCTGGACCAATATGATAAATTCCATCACTCGGTTGTTCCCAGTACCGCGGGAGTGCATTATCTAGGGTTTGTTTTATCCAGGCGATATCTCGTGTTACCGTCTCAACTGATAATATCTTATCAAGAGTGATTTCAGATTCTGTCTGCTCAAATATCTCCGCTGACTCAGACGAGAGGAATGGTGATGACATAGNTGTTGCAACCCCNATACTACTCAAATAATTCCGGCGGAGCATAAATCTCCAAATATTACTTTGGGTGACTCTGCGGCTAATAATTTCATCTGGTGGCTCATTTCGCTTCTTCTTGATACAAAGGATATACAGAATACTGCTATTTGTGTGGTCATATGCCCATCGTGTAGTATATCATATATTTACACGTAATAGAGAGAGATCAACCGTATGATGGGTATATTCGTGAGTAGCGCTGTAGCCAAGATACATCATTGAATTCCACCCGCGGCAACGGCAAAACACGGTGAATCATATCTTTTGAATCTATCTTAGATATAATATATCAAGATGAACCAGGTGATAGATTACAGTTCGTATGTTTTGAGGTGATTAGAAACAGGCGGGTGTTCGCCAACCTCACGGACAACTAATGATAATTCATCGATATTCAGCGTAGGGAGATCAAGTTCTCGATTCGATTCAAGATAATTAATAAGCTTATCATATTCCGATATATCATCCAAATATCCAAATGTTAAATGTGGAATGAACTCCTCGNCATCACGATCAAGCGTGGTTGTTTCTGCGTGCGCACAGAGTCGGCGATTGATATCGCCCAATTTTCCATCATCATCAATTTCTGCATAAACAACATCAGGAAAAATATTAAATTGGGTTAACGAGATCTCAAAGGGGTCTGTCCGCATTATTTCATGTGAGATCATCTCATCAATTTGTTTAATTGGATTATCATTGATGGTCACCGACTCAACCGGATCGTCAAAGAGCTTCACTGTCAGATGAAGTATCTCATGTGGGACAGGGTCGAAACATGAAAACTCACTGAGTGTGCCAACAACTCGTTCATATGCTGAGCAGGCAAATGCATCGCTGACATCAGCAAGCAGCACAAGCCGCTTTTTACTATCGGAGTCATAAGTTGGCGGAGTGATATCACGACGACGAGCCCAGAACTCTTTGGCTTTAGATGCCATTTCTTCATTATGCATGACGCTTCCCCGCTAAAGAAGATGATTGGGTTGGTGCTGATTCCTGCTGAGAGACGGTTAATTCGGTATGATCATGACGAGAGCGAGCAGTCTCGCTACAACCTACTGAGTTTATATGATATCTATACATGTGCATGTAAGAACAGTTCAGACGACTGTGAATTCTCCGTACTGGTTTTGTGAAATCGATTATCAAAAACAACTGCAACAAATGTGCTCGAATTGAGAGCGCGAGTCATCCAATATTGTATGCGTCGACAAGTATGATACAATCCAAAAAATGATGCCATCATACGATGAGTGAATATTCCACATGTGAGATACTGTTCAGCCAATGACCAATTTCTGCGAGATGATTCATATTGCATCTCCAACCATATCCACGGTGAGAGCTGTGCATACGCATATCTGTGCGGAGAGCACCACGTATTGGATCGGGAGAATCCGTCCTCAATTGCGGTTGTATCATGAGCGAGCAAGTAAACTAATTGTCTAATTATTAAAATATTCGTTCTCATAAACTCGTATATCGATAGTGAGGGATGTATGGAAATATATGCTTGGGTGTGTGTGAATATGTCATTGGATATAGCGGATCTTGATGATGAGACAACCAATCCATGGATCGCCTTGTTGGAACTCACCCCGTCCAGATACGCAATGTGTCTCATAACTATTCACTTCAGTATCACTATCACTATCAGAACATTATTGAAACGTATTTGTATGGAGTGAACTACCCTGACCTACCGCGCTCGGGGCTATCGGCCCCGCTTGTTGAGGACAGGGCTTCCTGCTTCCATGTCAGAACTTACATCCAACGTGGACACATCGGTTCCTGACTCCACAGGCGACTTCCCTTCACGGGCGGTTCGGAGTGACCCACTCCTACCGAACTGACATTCAGCCACAACCAACGGTGCGCGCTTCTTGTCGCGCTTGAACACTGTTAAACACGTGTGAGTATCGTACTATCGGCTACGACAGGATCGTAAATATACCGGTGGAACTGTATGAACAGATGATGACGACGCTGTATCCCCGCCCTCGTCCTACTCACTCGCTTCACTCGTTCCTTGAGGATGTGGGCTTAGCACCTGTATTCAGCTAACATCGTGCATTGAGATCTTGAGTAATATGTATTATGGCAAAATGGGTAGTCTTGGCTTGATAAGGCTAAGAACCCTTCCTCAAGGAGTCAGCTTCGCTGACGAGCACGGAGAGGAAGGGGATAGCCGTACACCAAACATAGCGTTGATTAACAGAGAAGAAATATCAAAATATCAAAATATCGAAATGTGTGTATTATTATTATTATTATTGACAGTCAACACAGATTGATAATCAGTGAATTGAAAGTTAGTCCAATTAAGACCAATCAGCCTGCTTATAGATCAAATCACGTTGGATATTATTCGCACCTTCATAGATAACTGGAACGCGAACATCACGATATATCCGAGAAATTTTGTTCTCCTTTAGCACTGATCGTCCTCCGTATAGTTGCATGGCGCTTTCAGCGCAATTGACAGCAGCCTCAGTCGCAGTCGTCTTTGCAAGAGCGGCCCAATATCCAGGGTTATTATTCTCTGTTACATGTTTGGCTGCCCGCCAGGTCAGTGCTCTGGCGGATTCAAGTTCCATTCGCATCTCCGCAAGGTCGTGTTTAACTGCCTGAAAATCACTAATCTGTTGATCCCAGGCTTCTCGGTTATGAACAAATTGACTTGCCTCCTCGATTGCTGCTGCGGCTAATCCAAGACCATGTCCGGCAACGTCCACCCGTCCATGATTGAAAAACTCCGTTACTATCTCAAACCCATCCCCGACGTCGCCAATGAGATGTGAATCCGGAATCCGACATTGATTGAGTGTAATGTGTCCTTGTTTTGAAGCGCGGTATGCCATCTTTTCTGGGATATGCTCAACGGTGTATCCGGATGCGTCAGTCGGTAGGATAAATAGTGAATAATCATCATATCGAGTATCTCCGTCGCCAGTTTTCGCATATAGAGTCAGCCAATCAGCTTCAACTGCGTTTCCAACCCAGTATTTCTCACCATTTACTATCCACTCGTCACCGTCTTTTTCAGCGGTTGTTGTCATCCCCGCTAGGTCGCTTCCAGAGTCGGGTTCAGAAACTGCCAATCCTGTGATTTGCTCATTTTCAGCGACTGGGCGGACATATCTTTCATTTTGCTCTGCTGTTCCGTGTTTGTAAACAATATCTGTTCCGAAACTCGCAAGTTGAAGTGTGAGTGCAATGCTTGCATCAGCCCGATAGAGTTCTTCATATATTGCTAATGTCTGTGGTAAGTCGAATCCACGACCACCATACTCCTCAGCGATATCCTGTGCAACAAGGTTTGCGCTCATCCCAGCTTCAAGTACTTCCCATGGGTATTTGCCGGACTCATAGTATGTCTCAGCAGCAGGTTCAATATGTTCGATTGCAAACTCCCGAGCTTCTTGCTTGACTGCCCGCGCATGTTCAGGGACGATGGATGCATCTAAAATATTCATAGTTCAGNATTATTATCAATGTANAAAAATATATGTAATAGATTATCGTCAACATATTTTGATGTCCCATAGAGCGACATTCGCTATTCATATATAAGAGATATAATTGTCANCTCTTTGGTGTGTATAATAATCTCTCAGAAGAAAGGGTCATTATGACTCTCCTGCGCTCAATGGAGGGTCAATGATCATGACCGAATTGTGATTAGTGGTGTGGAATCCAATATATGGACAATAATCTTCATATATATCAGTTGGTCCACATAATAAATTCTTGTCTCTATGAGAGAGCGGGTTCGAGTTGTCGCCTTGTCCGACTATTGTCTCATATCAAGTAGTGAACGCGGTCAGTTTTTCTTCTATCGTCTATTTATGATAGTAGATGGTAAGCCATCGAGACGGGAGTGAGATCAACCTACTCGACTCATCAATCCGAACGACAGGTGGAGCATTATTTTCAACGACGGTATATGCACTTAGTGGAATTGTCTATGCTGCTGTTACCACGCCATCTGTCGCTGGAACGTACTTTTTTATTGCAATTGGTATTGCGCTCGTGTTACGACCAATAAAGGGAATCAGTCAGACACTTCAAAAAATCGGAAGCGAGCAGGGTGAATCTGTCAGTTCGTATTTCGGTCTCACGATTGTATTCACGGTCGGATATCTTACTATCATACTTGGCGGATTCATGATTCCACCACTTCGGCGGGTGCTGATTGAATCGACAGCATTTGCTCCATCATTGGTGATTCCGGTGATTCTACTCGCAATCTCAACAGCGTTATTAATGATTACACAGAGTCTTGTTGCTGCAATTGGCTATCCAAGCGCTGGAACGTGGATTACAGCGACAAAGGGGACACTGCAGCTCATTATTTTACTCCTTTTTGACGGGATATTCACAACACCTGCAGATCTCATTATTGTCGTTGTTGGGACACGAATGTTCGTCACAGGTGTTGTTATCATTGCTATTCGAACTGCTCCGACGGTCCCGACCCATCGTGAGTTGGCTCGTGCATGGGGATTTGCAAGATGGAGTATTCCGGATCAGGTCCTTGATCGATTTAGTTACAATATGCCCGTATATGTTCTTGGCGTAGTCGCAACTCCTGCAGCTGTCGGTATCTATGAAACCGCAGATCGATTCGCAGACTTTGGGGCAACAATTTCTTGGCGGCTTGCATCGCCACTGCTCACGAAGGTAAGCGGTGATGCTTCCGCCGGTGAGTCTGCATTTGCATACTTAGATGGGGCTGTAACTGGCGGAACGGGAGTTACTTTTCTTGTTCTTGGATATCTGCTCGCTGGGCATGATATGATCGCTGCGATTGCATTTGGCGGGACAGCTGTTGGGTCCTTCTCAACGACGGCACTGATTGTCGGGGGAATCAATATTTTTCGAGGGTTTTGGACCCTATCATCGCACGCAATGGAGGGGCTTGGCTATCCGAGTGTGAGCTTTCGAACAAAGGCATATGGGCTTATTTTCAGTGTCCCAATTACAGCATTTTTCGGGGCTCAAATGGGTGCCGTAGCCGGGGCGATTGGCTATGCGATCATGAATCTCGTGATCTTTGCTTATGTTATTTATTATGCGCGACCTGTGCTTGGTGGGGTTCCGCTCGATGCCTCACTGGCAGCGAAATTAACCGTCGGAACGATTATTTCAACACTTGTAACGACGGCGACGATAGAACTGCTCAGCAGGCTTGGAAGCACTCCAGGTGTAACTGCGGTCATAGCTGCCGTGACAACGACAATTATATTCACTGGATTTTTGATGACCGTCTCTATCGGCACTCGTCGGGCAGTTCAACGTGCATATGATATTTATATCGGCGATGCACGATCATTTGCCAGCGGGCAATAATGTCGGTCTAGCATAATATCATTCATGTCATAAGCAAAAATCGATATGAAATCTATGCGTTATCACTCGTTTAGATGAGAGGAATATCTCACATAGGTGAGCGATCAATTGGCTTATTGAGTTCTTTCCGCCGTTGAAATCGCAGATTCAAATATACAGTGATGGTGTATGTTGCTTGGTATGCCGAGCAGTATCATCTATAATAAATTGACAGTTGTTTTTGAGCCCTCTTCTATCTCATTCAGTATTGAATCGGTGATAATTATAACAGATAAATTATGTATTTACACATATAGACGTCCGATACTCTCTTAACGTCATGTCTGATGTATTCACGTAATGACAGTGGAAGCGGTAAGCGCTGGAGCCATCCTCTTCCGCGACACTCGCGACCAACGGGAGTATTTACTTCTCAAAAGCCGACCAGGTGATTGGGAGTTTCCAAAGGGCGGGGTCGAAGGAGAAGAGGAGCTCCAGCAAACAGCAATTAGAGAAGTCGAAGAAGAAGCCGGCATTGAGGATTTTCGCCTTGTTGATGGCTTTCGGAAAGAGTATGACTACATGTTTGAAGCGGGTGGGAGAACAATTCATAAAACGGTTCATCTGTTCATTGCACACTCCTTCGAGGCAAGTGCAGAACTTTCGAATGAACACCGGGATCTCCAATGGCGTGATTATCAGCAGGCACTGAATACAATTACACAGGACGGTCCGCGAGAGATTTTTGAACAGGCACATGATTATTTAGATGAACTGGCTGCGAAAAATGCCAATCGTGAACGACCGACATATCTTCCATGAATTTCATCTCAACCCTCATGAGCTCTGTTTCAGTTCATTTATATACAGATTTAGGGGTGAAAACCGTCTGATATTCCCTCTGCTGTGGCGACTATCCCCGTGATTCCCAGTTTGAGTATCACTCGCTGCAGCTAGTCATGCTTGATGTCACGAGATGATACCCCGACTAACCCGTCTCAACTAACGGAGCTAAATTCCCCATATCCAGGTATAGAAGTCTTGACCCGAATATTTGCTTAATTGAACGAATATGTATGAATACCCCGGTGATGCTGAGTTTGGATTTGAGCTACTTGTCTGCCGGTGGGCTGAACAAGAGTGGCCACCACGCGATACTGAGATTGATGCTGGTGATGATGACTATGCAGTTGTTATTTCACGACAGCGTGGAACCAGACATCGACGATGGGATACGATTGTACTTGAGTGTGACCCAGCAGGACTCAACGCACGAAGGCAATTTGGTCCACAGACACTCGATTCAGACCTCTTGCGTGTTGTCCGGTGGGCACCGAAAACGTGGACATGGTACCGTGATGCAATCCCGCAGCCTGACTTTCCGTGGCGATACGTTCGAGCAGCAGTGCATCGAGCTGCAGATCGAGGGATAATAAATACCCGTCGACAGGGAAATAGAATCGAGATTAAACGAGTCGCAACATATCCACGATGGCTCCGACGTATCATTGCAATCGAGAACAAACCAGATCTTGATGCGAGCGCAGCCCGGGCTCTCAGCGATCAATTACAACGGGATGTTGATACTGCGCTTGCGGATGAGGTCTGGGTTGCAACGACAGCAACGAACAATGAGGTTGAGCCTGTGTTACTCAAGGATCTTCCGGCTGAGGTTGGAATACTTACGTTCGATTTCGATGCTGATGCTCGTCATACGGAATGGGCTGAGGCGTCGGTTATATGGCATCCAACAAGATTGAATCCGACGACTACCCGAAATGTATCAACGCATGGAATAACCCCACAAAAACGGGAGAAAGAAACAGAAGCATCACGTATGCAAGAAGATGCGATGCACAACTCAGCATCTGGTTCGCAGACCTCCGAGATACCGACCGCTATTGACTCTGATACGAATGAAGTAATTAATACCGAACAGTATCGTCAGCGATTGATACTCGCTGAGCGTGCGTATGGAGCGGGATGGCGATCATATCACGAGACAATGCGTCCTGACTGTCGACACTTCGAGATTCAACGATTTGGTGATGGTATTATCCCGTATTGTGCTGCAAAACAACGATCACAGACCGCCGCAGAATGTGCTGGTGACTGTTCAGAATTTGAGCCAGAGCCACCGAACTGGCGGATGCGTGGATGGCCACTCGATGGGGGTCCCGGAGCTCGAATCAAAAAGTTACTCGCGACGCGTCGTGAGCGCGTGCGAGAACGCGAAGTATCGGATTTGAATCCAAATTCAAGTCAGCATTCATCTTCTGCGCCAGTTGATACTTCGATAGCAGATAATAACAGCAGTGAAGAGAACAGTCAATCAAAATAATTCGTTCGCCACTTTTGAGACGGAGTTTTGAAAATACATGCGTATCTTAAAGTACCACGGATCGAGTGAACTATGAAACTCTCGTTGTGTTCTTTGGATCATAAGAGGCATACTCAGCAGCAACTCAATTAACATCCTCAAATTCCGTCTCAATCTGTTCAAGAGTGTCTGACTGAACAGCGTCAGTATCAGTGTTGAGGGTGGAATGTTGGCTCGTATCTCCCGTATTTGCTGTCGGCTCTGAGTGAGTGTTCACGTCTGTGTGGGTTGAGTTCACATCTGCTGCGTCGTCTATGTCTGACTGCTGTGTCTGTTCAACATCAACCATATCACGGGGAGTTGCTAACTGAAATGTTGGGACAGTCCGATAAACAACTGTGACCACATCTTTTTGTCGGAGACTCTGTAATGCAGCTCTCACATCTTCGACAGATGGGTCGACATCAAACTCCTCTCGAACATCGTTGAGCACAGAGACGACGCTCTGTGATCGATCTTCAGGTCCGGCGAGTACAGTAAACACGCGTACGTGGAGCTCTGGAACACGAATAATTGATGGAATACCGTCATTATCCTCGCTTCCCTCAACACCAGGAGCAACGTCAACGAGTTCTGCTGCGTCCTCAGTCGCACGGATAAGACTGTTATCATCACGATAATAATATTCGCCAAGTTCTGACTCGAGGTACTGATGAATCTCACTTCCGGAATCAATTCCCCAGCGCTCCTGTAATTCTTTATTTTTTGTCGGTTGTAATTGAACAACGTCTGCCAATCGTTTTTTTGCTTGCTTTGAGAGGACCATATCAGCGGTTATACACCCGATTTACATAAATACGAGCGATAAATGACAATAAATCAATGTTAGGTATCGACGATGCGAATGACCGGTATGTGATCACAATATATCATCAAGTTGGCATAAACTACTTCATTTGGCTCAGGAGAATCAACGCAAAGAAATCACACAATGGTTTGAGTAACTGACTGGGATTATAACAACTGTTAGAAGGGACCCACACAAGAGGTTTCATATGGGTGCTGAACCTGTTACACTTGATTGGGATGACAATGTCGCGACGATTACGGTTAATCGTCCAGAGCAAATGAACGCGCTCAATGAGGCTGCTCTTGACTTACTTGAGACACACCTCCGCTCGGCTGCTGATGACGATGCGCGGTGTCTTGTGATTACTGGTGCAGGTGAGAAGGCGTTTGTTGCTGGTGCTGATATTGAGCGGATGCAATCATTTGGAACTGAAGCTGCTCAACAATATACCGAGCAGGGACATCGCATTGCGAATATGATTGAATCATTCCCAGCCCCAGCCGTTGCCGCAGTCAATGGGTATGCATTCGGTGGCGGATGCGAGTTGGCACTTGCATGTGACCTTCGGGTTGCGTCTGAGCGAGCAGTCTTTGGACAGACAGAAATTGATCTTGGGATTATACCAGGGTGGGGCGGCACACAGCGTCTCCCAGCACTTGTTGGTGATGAAATGGCCCGCCGGATGATCTACTTTGGTGAGCGAATTGATGCGACTGACGCATATGAGCGCGGGCTTATCGGTGAGGTTGTTGCACACGATGATCTTACGGAGCACATCTCAGAACTCACAGCGGAACTCGCTGCTAAACCCGCGACTGCGATGCGTGCTGCAAAAGAGGCGATCAATACGGCATATAGTGCCCCACGGTCGACAGGACTTGAGTATGAAGCTCGAACATGGAGTGGGCTGTTCGGCACAGCAGACCAGCGCGAAGGAATGTCAGCGTTTCTTGAGGATCGCGACCCAGAGTTTGAGTCATAATGAAATCAGCAATAGAGAATTTGACATCCTCTCCGCCCTGAAGGGCGAAGATTCCCACGGCACCGCGCCGCTGGATTGGGATGTTCAAGATTTGTAGCCGTCTCG
>P_A23_Liq_3_FmtDRAFT_1000089_pt1 | contig 18811 bp, 17 predicted proteins | sample PonA233FremontCA_FD_10237 | JGI IMG/M metagenome (IMG submission 10237)
CCGTTGTTCAACGGCTTCGTCAGCAAGGGGATCATCATCTCGGCGAGCCACTACGCCTTCGAGGAGGGACCGCTCGCGGTCGGTGGGTTCCACACCCTCGAGATCCTGTTGTTCGTCGGCGGCGTCGGAACGTTCCTCTCGTTCATCAAGTTCGGCTACTACGCGTTTCTCCACGGTGACTACGACGGCAGCGTCGCCGACGCCAACGCCGGCCAGACGGTCGCGATGGTGTCGGTCGCCGCGTTGTGTGTCTTCTTCGGTGTGGCCGACGGCGCGTTGTTCTCGTTGCTCCCGTTCGACGTGACCGCGAAGTCGGTCGTCGCGAAGGCGTACACCACCTACACTGTCGACCACGTCCTGGAAGGGGTCGCTCTCGCCGCGATCGCCCTCGTCTTGTTCGTGATCGTGCGAGGGCCGTTGTCGTCGATCGGCCGTGTGCCGGACGTCGATCGCCTCTACAACCCCGGGAGTCTGTACGGCACCCGAGCGGTCGTCGTCGGGGTCACCGAGGTGTACGCAGCCGTCGACCGGGTCGTCGTCGCAGGTGCCAGTCGCGTCACGACGGCTGCCGCCGAGCCCGAGACGGTCCTGCGACACCTGCCGGGGAGAGCCGGCCGGGACTCCGGGATCGGAGTCGGAGTCGCGCTCGTGGCGCTCGTCACGATCGGCGCACTCGCCGTGTTGTTGGTCTGACCGGCCCCCGGCCGAGTGGTTCTTGACTCTGCCGGTCGTACCCCATCTGTGCAGAAGAACCTGAGCCGTCTCGACAGCCGCACCCGGATCGTGCTCGGTGTCGTCGCCGGCCTCGTCGCGGTGGCGATCCTCGCCGACGGTGTGACCGCGCCCGACCGGTACGCCGCCTACTCGGGGGTCGCCGCTCTGGGGTTGCTGGTCAACGGGCTGACCTCGCGGTGTGGGATCTACCGAGCACTCGGCGTGAGTACGCGGGAGTAGTTGACGAGACAGTGTCACGTCCAACTGACACCGACACCGCTGGCCGTCGACCCGCAGTCCGGGTCACAGCGTCGGGCACGGCGACCGACTCCGTCTCGTACGTTAGAGACACCGAAAGTGTATATGCACTGGCGTTGATGGTAGGATAGTCGTGTCACAAGTGCCCTCCTCCGGCTGGCAGCCCGGCCGTCTGGAGAAGACTCTGTGGCTGGCTTTCGTCCTCGCTGCGGCCGTGTACGCGATCCTCTTCGGTGTCTCGCCGCTCGTGTTCGTACCAATCGTCGTGGGACCGGTCGTGGTGATCTACCTGTTGTACAGGATCGCGACGAACTGATCGGTGTCCACTCAGGAGCGGAACGACCGAGACAGTTCTTCGGCGACGACACTCCCTAGCCCGGTCTTCGTCCCCGAGAACACCGTCGTCGGTTCGTCGGCGTCCGCGCCGCGCACGATCAACGCCCGGGTGTTCTCGTCGCCCATCACGCTCGCGTCGTTGCCGACGACGAACGCCAACCCCGCTCGGCGCATCGTCTCGCGGGCCCGGGCGACCATCGCGTCGTCGTCGCCGCTCGTCTCGGCTTTGAAGCCGACGAGTGTCAGTTGCGGGTGCTCGGCACCCACTCGGTCGAGCAGTTTCGGCGTCGGCTCCAGTTCGAGGGTGAGCGACTCCCGACCCGACCGGATCTTCTCGTCGGCGGTCGCGACCGTGTAGTCGGAGATCGCGGCCGCCGAGACGAGTGCGTCGGTGCCAGTGTCAGCTCCGCCGTCCCTCTCGTCGACGGCGTCGAGCGTGGCGTCGAGCATCTCTGCGGCCGACTCCACCTGTCGGGTGTCCGCCCACGGCAGTTCGGGGCCGTCGTGGACGAGTGTCACCCGCGCGCCGGCGGCGTAACAGGCCCGCGCGACCGCGCGACCGGTCTTCCCCGACGCCCGGCTGGTCACCACCCGAACGGGGTCGATCGCCTCGCTGGTCGCGCCCGCGGTGACGACCACGTGTCGGTCTGCGAGCGGGCGGTCGCCGACCACACGGGCCGTCTCCGTGACGATCGCCGACGGGGTCGCGATCTTCGCCTTCCCCTCTTCGAGTCTGGGGTCGACGAACCGCACCCCCCACGACTCCAACTGATCGAGTGCGTCGAGCACGCCCGGGTGGTCGTACATCGGCTCGTGCATCGCCGGCACCACCACCGTCGGGACGCCCGCACCCAACGCGGTCGTCGCCGTCGTCGTGACGGGCGTGTCGTCGATCGCGGCGGCGATCTTCCCGACGGTGTTTGCCGTCGCCGGCGCGACGAGGAACACGTCCGCCCAGCCGTCCCGGCCACACAACTCGACGTGTTCGACCGCGCCCGTGATCTCACGGACGACCGGCTCGTCGGTCGCGAAGCCGACGGCCCACGGGTGGACGATGCCGGCCGCAGACTCGGTCATCACCGCCCGGACACGCGCGCCGTGACGCCGGAGTTCGTGGGCCACCTCGACGGTCTTCACCGCCGCGACCGACCCCGTCACCCCGAGGGCGACGTTGACTCCGTCGAGGAGGTCGCCAGTTCGGGTGGGGTCGTCGGACTGTGGCTCACTCACCGTCGACCCCCTGTTCGTCCCGTGTCGTCGTCACGACCTCGCCATCGGGGTCGGCGTTCGGGTGGCGGACCCCCTCGTCGGTGAGTACCCGGTCGACCAGCGAGACGGGCGTCGCCTCGTAGGCGGGGTTCTCGACGGCGATGTCCTCGACCGGTTCGCGCATCACCTCGGAGGGCGGGCGGAACTCGTTCTCGAACCGGAAGCCGTCGGCGACGACCTTCGTCCCGGAGCCGACCACGTCGACGGTGACTCCGCGGTTGGCGGCCGCGGCCGCGACGGGGAACGTGCCGACCCGGTTGTAGTAGCTGTCGCCGACGATACAGTCCATCCCGAGCACGACCCGGTCACACTCTCCGAGCGCGTGACCGGCCGCGGCGTCGACGAGCAGGTGGACGTCGACGGGGTCCATCCCGGCGAGCTGGCGGGCCGCCTTCCGGCCGAGGTGGCGGGGCCGAGCCTCGGAGACGTAGACGGTGAGGTGTGCGCCCTCCGAGACGGCCGTCTCGATGGCTTCCAGCACCGTCGAAGAGTAGTCGTGAGTGAACACCGTCTCCCCGTCCACGAACGTCTCGGCGGCGGTGGCGGCAGCCTCGCGTTTCCCCGCCTCGATCCGTTCGGCCACGTCGCTCACGACACCCGCCAGCAGTTCGCGCGCCTCCGCCGTCGAGGCCGCCTCGTCGACGACCCGGTCGACCACGTCCCGCATCGCGCGGTGGAGCGAGGCGTGAGAGGGGTTCGCCCGCCGGAGGACGCCGGCGTTGTGTTCGAGGTCGCGCTCGAACTCCGCCAGGGTGACGTACTCGCGGTCGACGAGTGCACCCAACGCTCGCGTCGCCTTCACCGCGACCACCGACGAGGAGTGGGTCTGCATCTCGCGGATCTCGGCGACCGTCTCGTCGATCATGCCACGGACTCCGTCCGGTTCGCGCTTAGGTCTTACCCCACACGACGGACCACTCCAGTCGGTCGGTTCGTAGCGTCGTCTCCGACCCAGTCACCGACCCGCGGTGTCGTCGGCCGACGGGAACGACGCGGCGACGTCGACTGTCTCTGGGTCGGTGGTGAGAGCGTACCGACGCTCCCGGCGCTCGACGACCCCGGCGGCCGCGAGGTGTGCGAGGTGGGCGTACGCCTCCCCCGGTCCGTGGAGAATGTGGATCTCGGCGAGGTCGCCGAACAGTTCCCCAGACACCGCCCACGGTGTCGCCGGCCCGAGCTCCGCGAGCGCGTCGATCACCCGACGCGTCCGGTCGCGGTGGTGGGCCAGAATCTCGCGTGCGCGGCCCGCAGGGTCGAGAATCGGGTCGCGGTGACCGGGGTACGCGACCGCCGGGCCGTGGTCGGCGAACCGCACCAGACTGTCGGCGTAGTCGGCGAGTGGCTCCGACAGTCGGAGGTCCGCGCCGCCGACGTTCGGGGTGTACCGGGGGAGGATCGCGTCGCCGACGAACGCCGCCTCCGGCTGCTGGTCGTCCCCGTCGATCTCCGCCGCAGGGACGGTGTCGTCGCCGCGAGTCGCGGCGAGTTGGTCGTGTGGCGCGCAGTACGCGACCAGCCCCGCCGCGTGACCCGGGAGGTGGAGCGCCGTCAGATCCACGCCCGCGAGAGAGAGCGTCTCCCCGTCCGCGACGGTGGTCACGTCGACTGACTCCCCGGCGAGAGCCGTGTGGCCGTCGACGAACGACGCCAGTGCCTCCCGTTTCTCGGCGGGCATCCCCCACTCTGTCAGCCGTTCTGTCCGTTGCTCTGGATCGTCGAACGCCGACCGCGTCTCGCCGGCGATCAACCCCGCGTCTGCCGCGTGGGCGTACACGGTCGCGCCGCCGGCGGCCTGGATCTCACCCGCGAGCCCGCAGTGGTCGTAGTGCCAGTGAGTGAGCAGGACCGCGTCCACGTCGGCGAACCCGACGCCGAGTTCGGCGAGCCCCTCGCGCAGGTCCGCCCGGACGGTCTCGGAGGCTGCCCCGACGTCGACCAGCGCCGTCTCCTGCCCGTCGTCGAGGACGTAGACGACGTTCTCTCCCTCGAACTCGGAGTTGTCGAGCCGAATCCGCTTCACACCCGACGTGTGCGACCGGCCGACAAGAGGATTCCCATCGTGTGGCGACGGCGTGCGACGGACCGATCGCGGTCGTCACCGGACCCTGTAGGGGTCGTCACCGGCGAGGAACCGGCCCAGATCCGACTCGCGGCGGTAGTCCGTCTCCCGGAGTCGGTCGAGTGCGTCGACGAGCGTGTCGGCGTCGTCGTCGTCCCACTCGCGAGGGTCGCGAACCGGGTAGACGAGCCACCCCGAACCTCTGATCTCCGTCGCGTGGAGTCGTTCCATCTCGACGGTCACCTTCCGGGCCTGGGCGGTGTAGTGCTCCAACACGTGCCGGGTCGCCCGCTCGCCGACGGGCAACAGGACGTGTGCGGTGATCGCCCGCACCTCCGTGTCGAGGAACCGCTCCGTGTTCGCGTAGCTCGCCTCGGTCGGTGTCGCGCCGTCGGGCACACACGTGTGGAGGTACGAGAAGAACGTCGACCCCGGTTCCGGCTCCGCGCCCGTCTCGGCGAGCAGCCCCGCTCGGGCCAACGCCTCCTGGAACCGTCTCGCGGCAGCCGTCCCGGTGAACGGGACCCGCGTGTCGACCCCGCCGTGGGCCTTCGGGTGATCGCCCACGACGTGGAAGTCGGCGTTCGCGTCGCCGTACCCCGGTACGAACCGCTCACAGTCCGGTCGCATCCCGAACGGGTTCGACACCCGATCCGTCACTGTCTGCACGCCACGCGGTAGCCAGTTTGTGGTGTTGGCCGTTTCGGTTCGTCACGGTATCTGTCACGGACCTCCCTCTCACCCGACCGACTCCGGCACCAACGGGTGGGTGTACGAGATGTCGACGAACAGGCGGTCGAGGCGTTGTCCGTCGCGGTCGTAGGTGACGATCAGACAGCGACTCCCGGGGTCACACTCGATCTCGGCGGTGTCGGCTCCCCTGTCGACGGTCGTCGTGTCCACCACCAGCCGGTCGACGGTGAACGACTCCACTCGTCCCACGCTGGTGTCGTTCGCGAGTCGCAGGGTGAACGCGGGTTCGAGCGTCAGCGACCGCTCTGGGTCCGAGACGCGCTCGACGGACCCCGCGTCCGACACGCCCGTCACCGTCGTCTCCACCTCGGCCGTGTACAGCCCGAGCGGCACGACCGCGACGGCGACGAACAACAGCGCGAACAGGATCATCACCACTCGAACACTCCCCTGCCCTCGTCGTGTCACGGCTCGTACACAGTGGTGGCGAGAGATAGCTGTTCGGGCGGGTGAGGGGGGGCTCGGGCCGTGTGGTTGGACTCGACGGTGGTCAGTCGGTCTCGTCGGCCTGTGCGGGGAGGTACGTGTTCCGGTACCAGTAGACCACCAGCAGTGTCAGGTAACAGCCGAAGAACATGACGATGATGATCATCTCTGCCAACTCACTCTCGTTCGGGTCGCCCAGTGGGAGGGCCACTCCCGCGACCGCGGTGACCACGAGCGAGCAGAGGATCGAGACCACGTGCCAGGCGAGCGCTCGTTCGGTACCCATCGTCTCCCAGTTGTAGTGTGTCGTGGTGTCGGTCGTCGTCAGAACCGGTCCGTCCGCCCCGACGCCGCCCACGCGTCGGTGGGTGCCCCGTCGGGGACACGCGTGGCACGGCCACCGAGCGCTCGGCTCCGACCGGCGAAGGCCCACCGACGACCGTCCCACGTCTTCTCGTCGTCGTCCGCCTCCGCGGCGGCGGCCGCTGCGGCAGCCTGATCGCGGAGGTGTGCCCCGACTGCGGCGAGAATTGCGGCCGTCTCCTCGGGACCGGCGTCTGCCGGCACGGTCAGGGCGGACGCGAGTGTCGCCGGCTCCGCCTCGCTCGCCGAGTCTGTGGTGTCGTCTGCGTCGCTCATCAGATCGGGATGTTGCCGTGTTTCTTGTCGGGTTGGTCGTCGCGCTTGCTCGCCAGCAGTTCCAGATCGCTGATCAGCCGCGGGCGGGTCTCCGGCGGTTCGAGCACGGCGTCCAGGAAGCCACGGTCGGCGGCGGTGTAGGGGTTGGCGAACTCCTCGCGGTACTCGTCGATCAGTTCCTGGCGGCGAGCGTCGGCGTCGGGTGCCGCGTCCAACTCGTCGCTGTAGAGGATGTTCACCGCACCCTGTGGCCCCATCACGGCGATCTCGGCGGAGGGCCACGCGTAGTTCACGTCGCCGCCGATGTGTTTCGACGCCATCACGTCGTAGGCTCCGCCGTACGCCTTCCGGGTGATGACGGTGAGGAGCGGCACCGTCGCCTCGCTGTAGGCGTACAACAGCTTCGCACCGTGACGAATGATCCCTTCGTGTTCCTGATCCGTCCCCGGCATGAACCCGGGCACGTCGACGAAGGTGACGATCGGGACGTTGAACGCGTCACAGAAGCGGACGAACCGCGCCCCCTTCTCGGAGGCCTCGATGTCGAGCGTGCCGGCGTTCACCCGCGGCTGGTTCGCGACGATCCCGACCGACCGGCCGTCGAGTCTGGCGAACCCGGTGACGAGATTCTGTGCGAACTGTGCGTGCGTCTCGAAGAACGACCCCTCGTCGACGACGCTGTCGATCACGTCCGTGGCGTCGTACGGTTTCCGCGGCTCGTCGGGCACCGTCTCGGTGAGCGACTCGTCGCGCCGCTCGGGGTCGTCCCACGGCTCCACCCGCGGGGGGTCCTCGACGTTGTTCTGCGGGAGGTACGAGAGGAGTCGCCGCATGTCGTCTAACGCGTCTTCCTCGGACGGCTCCGCGAAGTGTGCCACCCCGGAGGTGCCCGCGTGGGTGTTCGCGCCGCCCAACTCCTCGAAGGTGACCTGCTCGCCGGTGACCGTCTCGATCACGTCCGGCCCGGTGATGAACATGTGGCTGGTGTCCTGCACCATGAACACGAAGTCGGTGATCGCCGGCGAGTACACCGCGCCGCCGGCACACGGCCCCATGATCGCCGACAGCTGGGGGATCACGCCCGACGCCTCCGTGTTCCGCCGGAAGATCTCCCCGAACCCCGCGAGTGATCCGACCCCCTCCTGGATGCGTGCGCCCGCCGAGTCGTTCAGCCCGACCACCGGCGCGCCCACGTCCATCGCCCGGTCCATCACCTTACACACCTTCTCGGCGAACACCTCGCCCAACGAGCCGCCCAACACGGTGAAGTCGTGGGCGAACACGAACACCTTCCGGCCGTTCACCTCGCCGTAGCCCGTCACTACGCCGTCACCGTAGTACTGGCGCTCCTCCATCCCGAACTTGTGGGTGCGGTGGGTGCGGAACTGGTCGAACTCGTGGAACGTGTCGTCGTCGAGGAAGTAGTCGATCCGCTCGCGGGCGGTCAGCTTCCCCTTGTCGTGTTGCGACTGGACGCGCTCCTCGCCGCCACCCTGCTCGGCCTCCGCCCGTCGCTCCCGGAGATCGTCGATCCGGTCGTCCATCGTCACGGCCGACCACCTCGTGGCTGTCCGGTCATCTGTTGGCAAATCCTGCGGTCACGGGCGAGTAAAGCGTTCCGTGTCGGGACGGGGTCGCGTCGGTGAGGAGAACCGACAGAACCGGTTGGTCGACTGCCCGGCTTCGGGCCGAGGCCGAACCGGGCCGAGTGGCCACTCAGTACTTCGCCTCTGCGCCCGTCACCTCGTACACGTCCTCCATCATCGCGTCGCGGGTGTGTTGCCACCCTGCCAGCGACTCCGGGGAGTCGGGGTACCGGCCGTAGTGGTCGATCAAGTCCTCGGAAGTGCGTTTCGCCCTGTAGAAGTCGACTATCTGTCGCCAGTGGCCGTAGCTCTCGTAGGCGGTCTTCGCCGCCAGCTTGAGGCCGACCGAGGCCGTCCCGGAGTACAACGCCTCCGCGAGTTTCCGCCCTGGGAGCGCCGCGAGCAGCCCCATCAGGTTGTCCACGTCGACGGCCGTCGCGAGGATGTTGTACACGTCCAGCCCGGCGTAGCGCGCGCCGAAGTGGTCCATCACGCGTTCGTTGTACTCCCACAGCGCCGCCTCGCTCACGTCACCCTCCGAGATCGCCTCGACGGCCTGCTCGGCGGCGTAGGTCGCGGCGTAGGCCGCGCCGGCGATCCCGCCGCCGGTGGTCGGGTTGACGTGGCCCGCGGCGTCACCCGCCGCCAGAAAGCCCGGCGCGACCGCCGAGTCGTACGGGCGACGGGTCGGGAGTGACCCGCCGAGTTTGTCTTTCACGGTCGCGCCCGCGAACTCCGAGCGAGTCTGCAGGTCCTGTTTGAGGTCGTCGACCAGCTTCATCGGTTCTTCGGTCATCTGGAACCCCAGCCCGGCGTTGATCTCCGTCTCCGTCCGCGGGAAGTACCAGAGGTAGCCCGCCGCTCTGTCCGTCGGCTTGAACACGAGCGCGTCGTCGTACTCGACGGGATCGGGCACCTCGATCACCTCGCGGTAGGCCGAGCAGAACTGTTGGAACGAGACGTTCGTGTCGAAGGTGGCGTCCCGCAGGTCCGCCTTGTCCTGGAGGATCGACAACGCGCCGGCACCGTCGATCACCATCTCGGCGTCGTAGGTGACCACGTCGCTGTCCGCCTTCCCACGGACGCCGGTGACGGTGCCGTCGTCGTCTTGAAGCACGTCCTGGACGACCGTGTCGTAGTGGAACCGCGCGCCTGCCCGCTCGGCCCCCTCGATCAGCTTCCGGCCGTACTCCAGTCGGTCGATCACCGCGAGCTCGCCCGGAACGGGGATCTCCAGGGTGGTGTCCTCGCGGTCGATCTCGAACCGGCCGTGGTCGACGCCGGTGTTGGTGAACGCCGACTCGATCTGCGATTTGGGGATGGCGTCCGGGAAGTTGGCGGCTCCCTTCAACGCGTCACCACACGCGATGTGGCCCGCCTCCGACTCCGGTTTGCGTTCGACGACGACGGCGTCCAACCCGGCGTCGGCGACCGCCGCGGCCGCGTAACAACCGACGGTGCCGGCACCCACCACCGCAACGTCCGGCTCGTAGGTGGTACTCATTGCCAGAGAGTGGCGGCCGACCGGGCAAAACTCTTGCTTCACGCGGTTGTCGTGACCGTTGCCGTCAGCCAATATGCGCCACTGCCTGTGACCACTTCAGCAGCGTTTACAATGTAAATGCGATTGTAAAGGTTTATATACCCCTGCGTCAAAGTGACTAGTACAGGCTGACACCCTAACGGGCGTGGCCTGATTAAATTCTACCTTTCAAACTCGGAAGTGACATCCAAAGCACTGACTGTCGACACAGATACCTGTGGATGGAGACTCTGAAGCGTTTGGGCACGGTCAGGAGACACAGGGTTATATACGATGTAGTCACCGTCACGGACAGTGAAAGGAAAGCTACCTGGCTCAAGCTTTGTCACACAGCCGCCGCGGTCTCGGGCAACGTTACAGAGATATCCGAACAGCTGTGACCTATCAATAGCTTCTCTCTCTTTGCCTGATAGTACCTTCTCATCGACATAAAACACGGGATGTGGGTAGTGCAGGTGTGGACGTACATCGTACTTATGTGGCTTCAGATGCTCAATTACCCAGTTGTTTGAGTCCTCACTCAGTACCCTTGTCTCGGCGTACTGTTCGTCAGTGTCGGGGAGTCGTTCTAGAATCCATCCATTTGCGATTCGCTCACACTCCTCCGGGTCGGTCGTGTCAGGCAACACGTTGCTTAGAGCAGCCGAAATTAGATCGGCCGCTGACAACTCTGGGTACGTTTGATCTCCCTTAGGTATGATACTAATATTAAATTTATTTCCTACATATTTCCAGGACTTTGTAATCTTCCCGCTGAAGCTGTCTACCATCGCTTCAGTTGCAGGGGTGTACGACCGCTGGCTCCTGTGATACTGCCACAGTGTCACGGCAGGAAAGTACGGTTTGACGAATTGGTTGATAAACTTCCCCCCGCCCATCTCGTTAAGCGGTGTGTCAACACGCGCTTGATGCCAACAGAGGCAGATATTGATGCGGTTGATACTAGTCGTATCAAGTATCTTCCGTTGGAGTTCATCGCGTGCATCAGCGAGGCGGTAGCTTGGCAGATTCCGGCTCAAGTGGTCAGACTTGATTACCTCGTTGGTCCTCGCAATTCCCCACTCACGGTACCACTCTCTAACTGTCTGACAGTAATGCCGTCTAAACTCCTCAAGATCGGACAGTTCAACAGCAACTCCAATAAGATACCTGTGGTCCCCAGAACTCTTCTTAGCTGCGTCCACAGCAACAGTCTTGTCCATGCTTGATGTAGATGATCGGGGTTATATATTAGCCCCGATAGACAAGACTCAGACAAGTGGCTACTCCTCGCCGGACTCGAAGTGGTCACCCGCCGCGGCCGGGATGCGGGTCTTCCCGAACAACGCGAGCACGACGATCACCGTCAGGAACGGGATCGTCCGGACGAGAGAGCTGGGGACGGAGAGCACACCGCTCGCCTGGAGTTCCAACTGGAGCTGGGTGAGCGACGTGAACAACATCGTCGACAACAACGCGCCGATCGGGTCGTAGTTGCCGAACAGGTAGGTGACGATGGCGATGAACCCGCGGCCGTTCACCATCGTCGGGCCGTTGCCGGTGAACCCGCGCAGCGAGATCGACAACGCCGCACCGCCGATCCCGGCGAGCAGTCCCGAGAGCGTGACCGCGGCGTAGCGGACGCGAGAGACGTTCACCCCGGCTGTGTCGAGTGCGTCCGGGTTCTCGCCGGAGGCCCGCACCCACCGACCGAACGTCGTCCGGTTCAACAGCCACCACGACCCCGCGACGGCCACGAACAACAGGAACACCATCGGGGAGGCGTCGAAGACCGCCCCGACCACGGGGAGTTCCGAGAGGATCGGGATCGTGATCGTGCCGAAGGAGTCGATCGTCGGGGTGTTCTTCGACCCGAAGAAGACGACAGACGCGAACGGAGCGAGTCCGAGCGCGATCAACCAGATCGCGAGCCCGGCGATGATCTGGTCGGCCCGGAACTCGATACACGCGACCGCGAACAACAACGCCAACAACACCGACGCGAGCACACCCGCGGCGAGCCCCAGCCAGACGCTGCCGAGGAAGTGGGCGGCGGCGGCCGCGACGAACGCCGAGACGATCAACAACCCCTCCAGCCCGATGTTGATCACGCCCGCCTTCTCGGCGAAGATCCCGCCCAACGCCGCGAACGCGATCGGCACCGTCCGCCGGAGTGTCGCCGCCAGCGTCCCCTCCGACAACAGGATGGCGACGATCGCTCCCGGCAGTGACTCCGGGACGAGCAGTCCGAACACAGTCGTCGCGACGGCGACGGCGAGTGTGAACACACCCAAGTACCCCGTGAGACCGGCGTCTGCGAACCACGCCGCGACGCCGCGTCGCCCACGTTCGACGAGACTGTCCGACCCGTTCGTCTCGCCCGACTCGTCCGACTCGGAGCCGGACGTGCTGGCCTCGTCACTCACGGCGACACACCCCCGTCGTCCGACCCCGTGTCACCGTCTGGTGGGCGTTCCGTACCCCCCTGCGTGTCGTCTGTCGAGCGTCCGTCGTCGGTCGGCCGATCGTCGCTACCCGGTCGCTCGTCGTCGGTCGGTCGCCCCCCGTCGGTGACGGCCGTCTCGCCGGGACTGTCGTCGGAGGTGTACCGGCGGGCGATTAGCCGGAAGAACTCCGGCATCGCGACGAAGAGGACGATCAGCCCCCGGATCACCCCGACCAACTCCGGCGGCACGTCGGTCGCGACGCTGACGTTGATCGAACCGGACTTGAGAACGCCGAACAGGAGCCCGGCTGCGAGCACACCCAACGGGTTGTTGCCCGCGAGGATGGTGACGGTGATCCCGTCGAAGCCGTACGCCGGGACGTTCGTCTGGAAGTTGCCGAGCTTCATCAACACGTAGATCGCACCGCCGACGCCGCCGAGTGCGCCCGACAGGGTCATCGCCGCCACGGTCGTCCGCTTGGCGTCGACACCGCCGTACTCGGCGGCCGCAGACTGGAGCCCGCTCGTCCGCACGTCGTAGCCGAACGCCGTCGCCGCGAGTAGGTACGCCGCCGCGACCGCCAACGTCACCGCCAGTGCCAACGCGACGATCGAGAAGTCCGCCGTCTCCGGGAACACCACCCGCGGGAACTGCGCGAACGCCGGCAGCCGCCGGGTCTGTGTCGCCACGCTCTCGGGGTCTTTGAACGCCGCCTGCACCGCGAACAACGCGAGATTCGTGGCGACGAAGTTGAGCATGATCGTCGTGATCACCTCGTTGGCGTCGGCGTACGCCTTCAGCGCGCCGGGGATCGCGCCGTAGAGCCCACCGGTGACTGCGCCCGTCAGAACACCGACCGGGAGCGAGACGACCGTCGCGAGCGGGCCAGCGAGCGTCTGGGAGACGGCGTACGTGACGACCGCCGTCGCCAACGCCCCGACGACGAGTTGGCCCTGTGTGCCGATGTTGAACACGCCGGCCTTGAACGCCACCGCGACCGACAACCCGGTGCAGACGAGGATCGTCGCCTCTCCGAGCGTCGTCGCCGCCTTCGGGTTCGTCGGGTCCGCGAGGAGGTTCCCGAACGACCGGAAGAACAGCTGGTCGTAGACGACGAACGGATCGTAACAGGAGCCGAGAAACGCCGCCCGGCGACAGGTAGTCGCCAGCCCGGCACCGTAGATCAGGACCGCACCGACCGCGACCGACAACACCAACGCCGACAGGGAGATCGCGAGCCGCTCGCGTGCGGAGGCGCTGGTGAGCCGGTCGAGCACCCGAGTCACTCGCCCCCGCCACCCCGACGAGTCGTCGGCGTCACTCATCCGCCACCCCACCGTCGGCGACGGCCGTCTCGCTGGGCCGGTCGGCCGTCGGCACGTCGGTGGGTCGTTCCCCGGCCATCAACAACCCGAGCTGTTCTTCGGTGATCAGGTCGGGGTCGACGACGGAGACGACTTCCCCCTGGTGTACCACCGCGAGCCGGTCGGAGAGCTCCCGCACCTCGTCGAGCTTCGAGGAGATCAACAACACCGCGGTTCCGGCTCCCCGGAGATCGATCAGACGGTCGTGGATGAACTCCGTCGAACCGATGTCGACCCCGCGGGTCGGGTGGACCGCGACCAGACACGACGGGTCGCGGGCCACCTCCCTGCCGACGACGAACTTCTGTTGGTTGCCGCCGGACAACGACGCCGCCGTCGCCGTCGGGTCGGGCGGGCGCACGTCGTACTCGTCGACGATGTCGGCGGCGTGTTCGCGAGCGCGACGCCAGTCCACCCGGCCGCCGGTCGCGAACGGCCGGTCGTGTTGGCTGCCGAGTACCCCGTTGCCGGTGAGGTCGAAGTCCATCACCAGTCCGCGTTCCTGTCTGTCCGCCGGGACGTACGCCATCCCCGCACGAGCCCGTTCGCGCCGGGAGACGCCGGAGAGGTCGCGGCCGTCGAGTGTCACCCGGCCGGCCTCGGGGGTCCGGAGCCCGGTGATCGCCTCCACCAACTCCGACTGGCCGTTCCCGTCGACGCCGGCGACGCCGAGGATCTCTCCCGCGTGGACGGTGAGATCGACACCGTCGACCGCCCGGACACCACGCGCGTCGTCGACGGTCAGTCCAGAGACGGACAACGTCGGGTCGCCGCGTTCGACCGGCGGGGTCTCCGTCTCCAACACCACCCCGCGACCGACCATCAGCTCCGCGAGTTCCTCGCGTGTCGTCGCGTCGGCGTCGACCGTTCCGACGTGAGCACCGTCGCGCAACACGGTCACCTCGTCTGCTGCGCCCATCGCCTCCCCCAGCTTGTGGGTGATGAAGACGATCGTCTTCCCGGCGGCCGTCAGTTCCGCGAACACCGCGAACAGCTCCTCGACCTCCTGTGGGGTGAGCACGGCCGTCGGCTCGTCCAGGATCAACACGTCCGCGCCCCGGTACAACGCCTTGAGAATCTCCACCCGTTGGCGGACGCCGACCGAGACGTCCGCGACCGTCGCCGTCGGGTCGACGTCGAGCCCGTAGCGTGCCGAGAGATCACGCACCGCCTCGCGTGCGGCCGCGCGGTCGACCGCCAACCCACCCCACTTCGTCGGCTCGTCGCCCAGGGTGACGTTCTCGGCGACGCTCATCGTGTCGACGAGCATGAAGTGTTGGTGGATCATCCCGATCCCGGCGTCGATCGCGTCCCGCGGCGAGTCGAACGACCGCGGATCGTCGCGGACCGCGCCGGTCTCACTCGTCGACAACCCGTCACTGTCGACGTACACCTCGCCGCTCGTCGGCCGGTAGAGCCCGTAGAGAACGTTCATCAGCGTCGTCTTGCCGGCACCGTTCTCGCCCAACAGGGCGTGGACGGAGCCACGCTCGACGGAGAGTGTCACGTCGTCGTTGGCGACCACTCCGGGGAACCGTTTCGTGATCTGCTCCATCCGAACGGCGTCTACCATCCTGCGGGTCGTTGCGACGGTCGGCTCATAAACCCCCCGTCTCGGCCCGTAGAGCCGCCGTCTCGCCGTATCTGTGCGAGCACTCGACGCTCGCCGTGAGTCTAGACTGGCCGACACTCGCGGGGGCTCGTTCCGGGCGGGAGTGTTCAGACCCCGTCGACCGTCTCGGGCACGTCGATGTCGCCGTCGACGATCTCCTGTCGGGCGTCGCTCACCGTCGACCGCACGTCGTCCGGCACCTGTTCGCCGAGCTCCTGTCCGTACACCAGGGCGACACCCTCCTCGGCGAGTCCGAGCGTGGTGACACTGCCGCCCTGGAAGCTGTCGTCGACGACGTTGCCGATCGACCCGTAGACGGCCGTGTCGACCCGCTTGACCATCGACGCCAAGATCACGTCCGCGTACGCCTCGGCCGTCACGGACTGGTCGCGGTCGACGCCGAGCGCGAACTTCGACTGTTCCTGTGCCGCCTGGAACACCCCCTCGCCCGAGTTGCCGGCCGCGTGGTAGACCACGTCCGCGTCGTTGTCGTACATCGACAACGCCGCCTCGCGACCACCCTGCGGGTCCGAGAAGTCGCCGACGTACGTCGACTGTGTTTGGACGTCGGCGTCGAGCGAGTCGACGCCCGCGAGGAACCCCGCCTCGAACTTCTCGATCAGTTCGCTCTCGACCCCGCCGACGAACCCGACGTTGCCGTTGCCGCCGGAGCTGCCGCCACCGGCCGAGAGGTCGCTCGTCGAGACCAGTCCCGCCAACATCCCCGCGAGGTACGACCCCTCCTGTTCTTCGAACGTGTAGGAGGCGACGTTGTCGCTGTCGACCACCTCGTCGACGATGGTGAACTGTTGGTCCGGGTGTGACTCGGCCGTCTGCGAGAGCGCGTCTGCCTGGAGGAAGCCGATACAACACACCAGGTCGTAGTTCGGCGCGGTAGACTGGGCGAACTGTTGTTGGAAGTTGGCGAACTCCGACACTTCGCTCGGCTGTGTGCGGTCGGAGGCGACGCTCAGCTCCTCTTCGGCCCGTTGGAGCCCCTGTTGGGCCTGGTCGTTGAACGACCCGTCGTCGAGGCCGCCGGTGGCGTACACCATTCCGATCTGTGCGGCCGCCGAGCCCGCCGTCTCGGTGCCACCCTGGCCCCCACCGGCACAGCCGGCGAGCCCCGCCAGCCCCGCGAGACCGACCCCCTGTACGAACCGTCGTCTGTCGAGATCGCGTGTCGGCATCGTCTGTACTGGTGACGGTCGGCGGCTTAACGTTCCCGCATCCGCCACGCTCCGACACCTGGACGAGGTGTCTCCGGACAGTGTGCGACCCGTCGATCACGAACCCGTCGGACCGTGTCGGCCACCAGCCGGATCGTCTCGGTCAGTCAGTCACGCCGTCGACCGCCGTCCGGACCGTCTCCGTGGCCGTCTCGACCACCGCGTCGACGTCGTCGCTCTCGGCGTACACGCGGACGTACGGCTCTGTCCCGCTCGGGCGGACCAACACCCAGGCGTCGTCCGGGAACGTCAGCCGGACGCCGTACTCCGTGGCCGCCGTCGTCTCGGGGAACCTCTCCGGCAGCGTCGTCGCCAGTCGTTCCATCGTCGCCGACTTCGCGTCGTCGGGACAGTCGACGCTCTCCTTCCGGTAGGGACGTTCCGTCACCGGCTCGCGCAGCGCCGCCAACCCGTCGGCAGCCACCAGCCGGGTGAGGACCGCGGCGCTGGCGACTCCGTCGATCCAGTCACCGAACGCCGTGTGGACGTGTTTCCACGGCTCTGCGGCGAACGCTACGTCCCCGCCCGCGTCCCGAACGTCGGCGATTCCGTCGTGGAGGTAGCCCAACGCGACCCGTTCGACCCGGCCGCCGGCTGCCGTCACGCGCTCGTCGATCCGCCCGGAGGCGTTCGGTGTCGTCACGACGACCGGATCGGCGAGCTCTCGTGCCCGGACGTACGCCTCCGCGAGAATCGCCAACACGGTGTCCTCGTGGACCACCTCGCCGTCGCCGTCGACGATCACGATCCGGTCGGCGTCTCCGTCGTGACCGATCCCCAGGTCGGCTCCGTCGTCGGCGACGAACTGCCGGAGGTCGGTCAGCGTCTCCGCGGTCGGCTTCGACTCCCGGCCTGGGAAGTGACCGTCGACGGTCGCGTTGAGTGTCACCACCCGCACGCCCAGTTCGCGGAGCACCTGCGGGGTCGCCACCGCCGCGACCCCGTTGCCGCAGTCGACGGCGACGGTGAGCGGCTCCGTCTCGTCGGGGGGTGCGCCGAACTGCTCGGCGTAGTCGACGACCGACTCACGGTACGCCGGAAGTGGGTCGGCCTCGCTGCGTGTCCCCCACTCGTCCCAGTCGGCGTGCCCCGGCTCGGCGGCGACCCGGTCTTCGACCGCCCGTTCGGCCGTCTCCCCGTACTCCTGGCCGTCGACGAACAGTTTGATCCCGTTGTCTGTCGGCGGGTTGTGAGAGGCGGTGAGCATCACCCCGCGTCGTCCACGGGAGGCGGATGCCAGCGCCGGTGTCGGCACCTGCCCGACTCGTTCGACGGACACCCCTGCCGCGGCCAGCCCCGCTTCGACCGCGGCCGCGAGCCCCGAGCCGGTCGTGCGGCCGTCCCGGCCGACGACGAACGACCGATCACCTGCCTCGCGGGCGTGGGCACCCACTGCACGCCCGACCCGGAGCGCCAGGTCCGTCGTCACCCGGTCGCGCACGTCGCCGCGAATCCCCGCCGTTCCGAACAGATCCATACCCCAGCGTCGGTCGGCGGCGTCACGACTGTTGTGGTTCTGGCCTGGGAGAGGATTGGAGTCCCGGTGTTACGACTTGTTCGCAATACCGTCTGTATCCGATACTCGACTACCAATTCCGGCCGTGTTGTCAGTTGTGAACGTATTAGCTCTTTTTTCTCCAGCTGATCCACAGCGTGATTGTTAAAGCGACACACGAGAGGAGAAAACCGAATCCGGTCGTTCCGATCCCGGTGCCACCCTGCAGGTCTGATTTCTCCTGTACCTCCGGGTCGCTCGGTGCGTAGTCTTCCTCGTCAATGACACCGTCGCCGTCGCTGTCCTGCAATGGTGTGTTGGTATCTTCTCGGGTTGGAGTCGCAGTGGGTGTCGATGAGTCCGTCGGTGACGGTATGAACGTTGGTGTGGGTGAATCTGTGGATGTCGGTCTGAACGTTGGTGTTGCTGTAGGTGTCGGCGTGAACACTTCGGTCGGCGTCGGTCTGAACGTTGGTGTTGCTGCAGGCGTCGGCGTGAACACTTCGGTCGGCGTCGGTCTGAACGTTGGTGTTGCTGTAGGTGTCGGGGTGAACACTTCGGTCGGCGTCGGTCTGAACGTTGGTGTTGCTGCAGGTGTCGGAGTGAACACTTCGGTCGGCGTTGGTGTTGTTGCCTGTGGTGGACTGTTCTCCTCTACGCCGAGTCGGTACTGGATGAGACGCCCCTCAGTGTACGTAGTTGCCACGATAGTGTACACACCGTCTCGGGAGAGTTGGAAGCGAGTGATCTGTGAATTGAGTTCCCCCACTCCGTCGGCGTCGTCGTTTTCCGCCACGACACTGCCGCTCGGGTCGAGCAACAACAACCGAGGGTCACCGTCGCTCCGCATCGTGATCGTCACTACGCCACCTGCGGTCCCCTCGAACCGAACTGGTTCGTAGTGACCGTAGTAACCGCTCGGGTCCCGCTGGTCGATCTCGCCGTCCCGTGTCTCTCCGTACGAGATAAACCGGAGGTCACGCGCGTCGACATCCGGCGTCGGTATGCGTGTAGCCGTTCGTGTCGGTGTGCGTGTAGCCGTTCGTGTCGGTGTGCGTGTAGCCGTTCGTGTCGGTGTGCGTGTAGCCGTTCGTGTCGGTGT
>P_A23_Liq_3_FmtDRAFT_1000094_pt1 | contig 18390 bp, 18 predicted proteins | sample PonA233FremontCA_FD_10237 | JGI IMG/M metagenome (IMG submission 10237)
AGGATCGGCGTGACGACCGTCGGGCCGGTGGCGACGAGCAACGCGCCGATCAGCGCGGCGACGAGCCACTCCGTCCCCAGCGCGAACCGGACAGCCAACGTCGTCCCGCCGAAGGCGATCACCGCACCGAGGGTGACCAGTCGGAGGGCCACGCCGGGCACCTCGCGGAGCTTCGACGCCTTGAGATGGAACGCCCCCTCGAAGACGATGATCGCCACCGACAGGCCGACGATCGACGGGAGCGCGTCGCCGAAGGAGTTCGGAGTGATCAGTGGGTCGACGCCGGCGACGAACTGTGCTGGTCCTTCCGGCCCGAGCAACACGCCGGCCGCGACGAGGAAGATGATGCTCGGCACCTGGAAGCGGTCGGCCAACACTTTCGCACCGACGCCGACGGCGATGATCGTCGCCGTCACCGCGATCAGTGCCGCGCTGGCCATCGACTCACCTCCATGTTCCGGCTACGAACGCCCCCAGTTGTAAAAGCCACTCACTACCGGCGGTCGTGGCTGGTGATCCACCCGACAGTCGTGGGGGCGGCACTCACAGTGCGACGCCGAACACCGCCTCCGAGAGGAACGAGACGAGGAACATCGCCCCGCTGGCGAGGAACAACCGCCCGCCGTCGCCGATCCGGTCGTCGGCGCGCACCGGGAACCACGCGGCCGGCGGGAGGCGGCGCACGAACCGTTGGAACCCCGTCGGCTCCGCGAGTGTCGTCTCGTCGGTTCCGATCGACGGCCCGCTCCCACCGCGGCTGTCGCCGGTCGCGCCCCGGAGCCGGCCGAGGAAGCCGTTCTGTCGCAGCGCCGGCGCGCGCGACCCGACCCACGTCTTCACCGTCGCGTACCCCAGGTGGAGCGTGCCGCTGAAGAACAGCCCGAACTTCGCTGCCACTGTCGCTACCGACGGCCCGCCGAGAGCGACACCGAGTGCCGCCGACAGCACGGCGACGACGGCTGTCAGTGCGAGCGCGTACTGGGTGGCGTCGAGCAGTCGACGCGTCCGGGTCGGACGCGGTGGGCGGGGTTCGACTCCCATTCGTCAGTCGTCCGCGGTCGCCTGGTCGTCGGTAGACTGGTCTCGGAGGGTCGCCACCTCGCTGGCGACGGCTGCCGGCTCGTCGTGGTCCGGGCGGTGTCTGTGACACCGACTCGTCCGGCCGGTGTCACCCACCGGGTGAGCCTCCGGCGACTCCGCGTCACAGACACCCCCGAACTCTGCGGCGAGCAGTTCGCGGGCACCGCTCGCGTCGCCGGCGTCGACTCGGTTGGCCGCCTCGTCGATCACCTCGTCGACTGCCGCGGACGGCGCGACGTCGCCGAACAGATCCGCGATCACCTCGCTGGCGTCGTCGTAGTCGCCGGCCAACCCGAGCCGTTCGCGGGCCAGTTCGACGAGCGACTTCGAGACGCGACTCCGTTCGCGGACCACGTCCCGGAACTCCTGGATTCGGTCCCACACGTCGTCGTCGACGTCCGCGTACTCGTCGGGACGGACGGTCACCGGACACCGGGTCGCGAACGGACACCCAGAGGGTGGGTCCCGCGGCGACGGCGGCGACCCACGCAGCGTGATCCGTTCCTTCTCGACGGTCGGGTCCGGCTCCGGAATCGCCGACAACAACGACGCCGTGTACGGGTTCGCCGGGTTCCGGAACAGCTCCTCCGTCGGCCCCAACTCCATCACGTTGCCCAGGTACATCACCGCGACCCGGTCACAGACGTGTCTGACGACGCTCAGGTCGTGTGCGATGAACAGGTAGGTGAGGTCGAACTCCGCCTGGAGGTCGTCCAGTAGGTTCAACACCTTCGCCTGGACGGACACGTCCAACGCGGACACCGGCTCGTCCAACACGATGAACTCCGGTTCCAACGCCAACGCCCGGGCGATCCCGACCCGTTGGCGTTGCCCGCCGGAGAACTGGTGGGGGTACCGGAAGTAGTGTTCCTCTTGGAGCCCCACGCGGTTGAGCAGGAACCGGACGCGGTCGCGGCGGATCGCCGTCTTCGGCACCTCCAACTCGACAGTCAGCGTGTCGCCCGACACCGACACCGAGAGCTCGTCGGCCGACAACGGGAGTGACTCTCTGACCGTCGCCGACTCGCCGGAGACGACGATGTCTGCGTCGCGTTGTGTGTCGACGGCACGCGCGTCCCCGCGGACGCTCACGTCTCGTCCCTCGACGGTCGCCGTGAGGTTCGGCCAGTCGTGGACGTCCAACGGCTCTCGGATGATCTCACCGACCGTCATCCGGTCGTTCAGACTCGACTCCGGGTCCTGGAACACCATCTGGGCGTCCCGCCGCCACCGCTTCAGCTCGCCCCCGGAGAGCCGGGTCACGTCTCTGCCGTCGAAGTCCACCTGCCCGGCCGTCGCGGTCTCCAGTTGGACCAGGGTCCGACCCAGCGTGGTCTTCCCGCAGCCGGACTCGCCGACCAGCCCGAGCGTCTCCCCGCGGTGGATGTCGAAGTCGACACCGTCGACCGCCTTCACCGGGGGGTCCGAGAACGGGCCCCCGCCCTCGTCGTAGTACGTCTTCAGCTCCCGTACCTCGACCAACGGTTCGCCGTAGTCGTTCACAGTTGCTCACCTCTGTCGCTCTCGACGTGGTAGTCGTCGATCCGACGCGCCTCCGGTGCGTCTTCCGGGTAGAGGAGACACGACACGCCGTGTTCGCCCGAGTCGCCGTCCTCCTCTGGGGCGACCGTCTCCGGGTGGACGCTGGTACACTCGTCGAACGCCTTCGGACACCGCGGCGCGAACCGGCAGTCGCTGGCCGGTGCCGTCGGCGTCGGCACGTCACCCTCGATCGTCTGGAGCCGGTCGGCACCGACCTGTCGACCGGGGATCGACCCCAACAACCCCTCCGTGTACGGGTGGGCCGGTGACTCGAACAACGACGCCGCCGGCGCGCTCTCGACGATCTCGCCCGCGTACATTACGTTCACCCGATCGGACATCTCCGCGATCACACCCATATCGTGGGTGATGAACATGATCGCCAGGTCGCGCTCGTCGGTCAGCCGTTGGAGCAGTTGCAGGATCTGTGCCTGGATCGTCACGTCCAGCGCGGTCGTCGGCTCGTCGCAGATCAACACCTCCGGATCACACGCCAGCGCCATCGCGATCACCGCCCGTTGGCGCATCCCGCCGGAGAACTCGTGTGGGTACTCCCCGAGCCGGCGCGGGGCGTCCGGAATCCCGACTGCCTCCAACAGCTCGATCGCCTCCTCGCGGGCCGCCTGGCCCGACAGATCCTGGTGGAGCCCCAACGCCTCTCGGATCTGGTTGCCCACCGTGTAGACGGGGTTGAGACTCGACAACGGGTCCTGGAACACCATCGCGAGCCCACCACCCCGGAGCTGGCGGAGCGCCGCCTCGGGCGCGGCCGTCATCTCCACGTAACCGTCCGTGATCTCCCCGTTCGAGCGTTCCGTCACGACGACGAAGTCGTCCTCGTCGGCCGTCTCGTCGGGACTGGCCGTCTGCCCGCCGTACTGGTCGGCGAACCGGCGAACCGTCGGGAGGTGTTGGAACCGGACACTCCCGCCGTCGATCCGACCGGGGTCGTCGATCAGCCCCATGATCGACCGGGCGGTGACGGACTTCCCCGAGCCGGACTCGCCGACGATCCCGGTCGTCGCGCCGGGGTACAACGAGAAGTTCACCCCGTCGACGGCGTGGATCGTCTCCTTGTCCGTGTAGAACGTCGTGCGGAGGTTCCTCACCTCCAACATCGGCCGGTCGTCCGCGGGCGTCGGTGCCGCCGCGGCACGACTCTCGGAGCTCACGCCCCACCCCCGGCCGCCTCGGCCTCGTCACTGCTCGCGCCCTCACTCTGTGGGTCGATGGCGTCGCGGATCCCGTCACCGAAGGCGTTCAACCCCGTCACGAGCAGGGTGATCATCAGTCCGGGGATCAACGCGATGTGCCAGGAGGCGGTCGTCACCAGATTCTGTCCACCCGCGATCGCCCGTCCCCACTCCGGGGTGGGCGGGGTGATCCCCAGCCCCAGGTACGACAGTCCGGCGATCGCGACGATGATCCCGCCGATACGCATCGAGCCGTACACCAACAGGTAGCCGGCGATGTACGGGAGCATGTGTTTGTTCATCGTCTTGCGCGGTTGTTGCCCGTAGCTGCGTGCGGCGTCGATCCACTCCTCTTCGGCCACCTGGAGCGCCGGTCCACGGATCGTCCGCCAGATGAACGTCCAGTTGGTGAACGCGAACAGGACGATCAACAACAACCCACCGTCGAACACGGCCGACAGCCAGTGGTTACTGAACACGGCCGCCGCCATGATCAACAGGAGGAACTGCGGGATCACCTGGATCGAGTCGCTCGTCACCACGGTGATCAGATCGGCCAACCCCTTGTAGTAGGCTGTCACCAGCGCCAACGCCACCGCGACGAAACCAGACACCGCGATGGAGATGCCACCGATGAACAGCGACACTCGCGCGCCGTGCGCGAGGAAGGTCATCATGTCTTTCCCGCTCTGGAGTGTCCCAGCCGGGTGGAACCGGTCGAACTCGTCGTACGACCACGGCCCGACCGCGCTGTTCCCGTCGGAGCTCGACTGGACGTTCGCGACCCCGACCACGATCGTCTGGACAGTCTGTGTCCCCTCGTCGTAGTAGTCGACCTCGTAGCTGTACGGCTGTCTGTTGTTCTGGTCGATCGTCGTGGGTCCGAACGCGGGGGCGAACACCGCCATCACGACGAAGAAGGCGATGACGATCAGCCCGAACCGGCCCCAGTCGTGTCTGGCGAACCGGTCGATCTGGTCGTCCGCGGGGCTCCAGTCGGAGATCCGGTAGTGTTCGCGGTAGGTGTCGTACCCCCGCCAGAGCCACCAGAGGAACGCGGCGGTGTAGAGGTAGATCAGCCCGATCCGGATGCTCCAGGCGATCATCGGCTCCAACCCGAGGAACGTCCCGGTCCACTGGCCGGGTGCGGTCTGGTGACCCTCGTTGGGGATCGTCTCCCGGGACAACAACGTCGGGATCTGGTCGGCCGCCGACATCAGCCCGTTGGCGGTCGCGACCAACGGGTCGCCCGGCAACAGTCCCAGTACCGCTCCGACCGCCTGTGTGGCGACCTGGACGAGCGCGCCCAGTTCCGGGAGGACGAGCAGTGTCAGACCGGCCAGCCACACCAGCGCGGGCCGTGGCGTCGCGACAACGCGTTGCCACAGTGACTGGTCGCTCCGTTCGAGCGTCTGTTCCGTCGTCGTGAGATTCTCTGTAGCCATCCTAGCTGTCCCCGTACCCCACCCGCGGGTCGATCAGCGTGTACAACAGGTCCTGTGCGATGTTCAGCCCGACCAGCAACAACGAGAAGATGAACACGAGCACACCCAACAACGGGACGTCGGACTGGACGGACGCCTGGAAGAAGAGGTACCCGAGCCCGTTGATCGCGAACACCGTCTCGACGAGCACACTCCCGCCGATCAGGAGGAACGCCTCGCCGGCGATGATCGGCACGAGCGGGATCATCGCGTTCCGGAACACGTGTTTCCAGACGATCGACCGCTCGGGCACGCCCTTCGCGCGGGCCGTCTCGACGTACTGTGCGTTGCGTTGTTCCAACACCGCGGTCCGACCGATCCGCATCTCGTTCCCCATCGACGCCGACCCCAACACCAACGCCGCCGGCAACACCTGCTTGAACGCGGCCAGGAACGAGCCGTTCCCGCCGGAGTTGTCGATCCACCACGACTCCGGACTCGTCACTGCACCCACTGGGTTCGACAGGAAGTCCAACGTCGGTGGCGTGACGACGTTCGTGTTGACCAACCACGAGGCCCAGTCGAAGCCGATCAGGTTGCCCGACTGCGAGAGAACGCTGACGAGCATCACCGCGAGCCAGAAGTTCGGCATCGCTCGCCAGACGATCCCGCCGAACGACGCCAGGTAGTCACCACCCGTGTTGGGGTTGAGCCCGGCGTAGAACCCCAACGGGATTCCGACGAAGACGGCGATCAGGACCGACCAGAACCCGAGCCACAGCGTCCGCGGGAGGTACGTCCACACGAGCTCGCCCGCGCCCGTCCCGCGCTGGATGACCCAGGAGTTGCCCAGGTCGAACGTCCACAGTCCGACGATGTAGTCGACGTACTGTACCCACAGCGGGCGGTTCAGTCCCAGGCTCTGCCGGAGACTCTGTGCCGCCTGCGGTGTGTAGTTGTTGCCCAAGATTGCGGACACGGGGTCCAACGGGCTCGCGTAGACGATCACGAACGAGATCGTCGTCCCGAACAACAACACTGGCAGCGACAACAGGAGTCGCTTCCCGAGGTAACGCCACCGGCTCACGGCGGCCACCTCCGTCTGTACGTGTGCATCCTGTTACGGGATTCCGGTAACGGAGGCTTGTCTGTTACGCTTTCGCTTGCCTCGGACGGGCGCGCTGGGGGAGGATCGCCGCCACATCGGGCTGGAGCGGCGGCTGGAGCCGTCGTCGCGCGAAAGATACCCCGACCGGGNGCGGCGTCGGTGACGCCGGCTGGCTGGTTACTTGTCGAGCTCGATCGAGTCGAACTGGAGCCGACTCAGGTCCATCCCGCCGGGCGGCGAGAAGCTCGAGACCGTGTCGTACCAGAAGTACTCCGAGATCGAGTGGTACACCGGGAGGAACCCGACATCTTCCCAGTTGGCCTCCTCGATGGTGACGTACGCCTCGTTGCGGGCCTGCTGGCCCTCGTCCGTCGGAGCCTGGTTCTCCCGAACTCTCTGGTAGCCGTCGGTCGCCTGCTGTGCGGCGTCCACCTCGGCCTCGTCGGAGTTCCAGTTGATGTACGACACCGGTGCGGAGCTACTGGTGTCCGTCTGCGGCGGGTTCAGTAGCTGCAGGAAGTTGTCCGGTGCGGGCCAGTCGGCGACCCAGGCGAGCGTGTACACGTCGAGGTTCCCGCTGCGACCACGGGACAACAACGAGCTGAACGGTGCCTGTTCGATCTCCATGTCGATGTACGCCGACGAGAGACGGTCGCGCAGGATGTTCGCCATCTGGAGCCAGGTGTCGGACTCGTACTGGGTCCACTGGAGCTCGTAGCGGTTGTCCGGCCCGTAGCCGGCGTCCTCCATCACCTGGACGGCCTCCTCCTGGAGCGCCTCCCCGATACCGTACGGGTACCCGTCCTCGGCGTGTGCGGTGTACTCGTTGGCACCACCGGGGTAGATCGACGGCGGCGTGAAGTGGTACGCCGGGGAGCCGCGGCCCTTGAACACCTCGTCGACGAACAGTTCCTGGTTGGCGATGTACGCCATCGCCTTCCGGACGGCCTTCGGCACCCGCTCCATGTTGAACCCGATGTAGGCGCTGTTGATCGTCGGGACGCCGACGTAGTTGACCGTGTCGCCGTTCCGGATCTCACCGTACGACCCCAGCGTGCGGCCGGCGGCGTCCGTCTCGTCGGCGGACACCTTGCTCGGCTCGTAGAACGTGGTCGGGATGGTGAACAGGTCCGCGTTCCGGTTCATCGCGTAGTTGTACTGCGGCTGGTCCTGTTCGATGATCTGCCAGTGGACGCGGTCGATGTTCGGACCACCACGGTAGTGGTCGTCGACCGCCGTCACGGACACTTCCGTCCCGGACTCGTAGTTCTCCAACTCGAAGGGACCGGCACCGATCGGGTTCGAGGAGGCGAACGCGTCGCGTTCGATGTCGCCCTCGTACCCCTCGATGTCGCCGACGATTCCCTCCGGCATCGGAGCGAAGGAGGTGTACGACATCATCTGCAGCGTGGCGTGGAACGGCGACGACAGCTCCATCCGGAGCGTCTTGTCGTCGACCGCCTCGAGACCGAGTGTCCCCGGCGCGTACTGCTCCGTCTCCTCGCCGTCCTGGGTGACCGTCTCCATCTCGTGAGTCACGCCGATCGAGTCGAGGATGAAGTACGCCCGGCTGGAGTTGTCCGACTGCGCGAGCCGTTCCCACGAGTAGACGATGTCCGACGCCGTCACGTCGTCGCCGTTGTGGAACGTCGCGTCCTCGGCGAGGGTGAACGTGTACGTCGTGATGTCGTCCGAGACCTCGTAGTCCGTCGCCAACTGGTTGACGACGTTCGTCTCGGCGTTCTCGTAGATCAACAGCGTGTCGAACACCTGCCGGATGACCCGCCCCGAGGCGGTGCCAGTCGCCTCGATCGGGTCGAACGTCGTCAGCGTGCTGTTGGTTCGGTTGAAGCTCGTTCCCTCGCTGCCGCCGCCCTCCGTGGCGGTCGGGGTCTCCTCGGACCCCATGTCCTCGTCCATCTCCGTCTCCGTCGTCGTCTCCTCGCCGCCACCGCCCGAACAGCCGGCCAGCGCTGCCGCACCGGCGACCGAGCCGGTGGTCGCGAGGAACTTCCGTCGTGACGTGTTTGTGTCTGCCATACGTGCGATTGTCGACTACAGAGTGACATAAACGTGGCGTTTTATTATGGATGTAACGGCGGTTTGCCGGCCCCACACCCGTAATTTCTCTTTACTCGATGGAGAAACAACGGTCTCTGTCCCGGTCGCACACGACGGGGTCCCGACACCGACGGGGAGGGGCCGACGGCTCAGTCTGCACTCGCGCCGGCACTCTCGGCGGCACGGGAGAGCATCCCGTCGCGCGTCGAGCGCCAGAAGTACGTCGTCATCCCCAGCGCCGCCACGACGTTCGAGACGGTGATCGCCCAGAACGGACCCAGTGCGCCCATCCCGAAGACGTACGCCCCCACGGCGGCGACGGGGACCCGGACGGTCCAGTACTGGAGCAGCGTCGCGTACATGCTGATCTCCGTCCGCCCGGCACCGTCGAACCCCGCCTGGACCGTGTAGATCGTCCCGAGCGCCCAGTAGCCGTACGCCAGAATCTGGAGGTACGCGACCGTGAGCCGCAGTGTCTCGTCGGCGATACCGGGGACGAACAGCTCCGCCAGCACCGTCGGGAACACCCACTGTCCGACCCCCAACACCCCCAGTCCGACCGCACCGATCCCGACACCGAGCCAGGTCGCCCTGTTCGCCCGGGCCGGCCGGTCGGCCCCGAGGTTCTGCCCGACCAGCGTCGTCGCGGCACTCCCCAACGCCTGTGCCGGGACGAACACCACGGAGGCGACGCGTGCGCCGATCGTGTACGCCGCCAACGCCGCACCGCCGCCGAAGGTGGAGACGATCCACACCACGACCAACCGGGCGAGCTGGCGAACACCGCTCTGGCCGCCGCTGGGGAGCCCGATCGACAGCAGTTCGCGTGCCGTCGTCGGGTCCGGTCGGAACGCTGCCGTCGTCAGGGAGAACCCGGTCCGCGCGGAGAACAACAACGCCAGTCCGACGGCCGCCGAGACGCCGTAGCCGATCAGCGTCGCCGCCGCCGCTCCCTCGATTCCCCACGCCGGGAACGGCCCCCACCCGAAGATGAGGAACGGATCTAGACAGAGGTTCACACCGATGGCGAGGAAGTTCAGCCACATCGGCGTCCGGGAGTCGCCCGCCCCGACGTAGCTCGCCTCGACAGTGTCGCTCACGCCGCTCGTCACCCGCGAGAACGCGAGCACACCCAGGTACGCGGCCGCCAGCTCCGCGACGGCCGAGCCGGGATCGAAGAGGCCGACGATCGTCACGGCCGTCGCCGACACGGCGACCGCGAGCAGGAAGTTCACGCTAACGGTGAAGCCGATACAGTGGGTCGCCGCCCGTCTGGCGGCCGCCAACCGGTCTGCGCCGACCCGTTGTGAGACCAACACCTGGCCGCCGGCGCTCCCGACTCTGGTTCCGACGCCGAACAACCCGATCACGGGCGCGATCAGTCCGACGGCCGCGACGGCCTCGCTGCCGAGCCGCCCGACCCAGAACACGTCGACCACCTGCTGGCCGACCAACACGAGGTGCTGAGCGACCATCGGTGCCGCCAGCACTGCGAGTGCACGGCCGAGGGGGCCGTCGGTAATCTCGTCGGAACTCACGTCCAACATCGTCTGTAACGCATGGGAACGCCTCCGGAATCAAGTAATTTGCGGCCAGTCCGGAGAAAATGGCCGCTTTCGTCACTGCATCACAACGGAGCTAGCGACGACCTGGCGACGCGGGGTCGTCGTGGGTTGACCCGCCTGCTCGGGCGAGAGGAGCTGGTGTCCCCGAGACACGTCGACAGAGCTATGCTCGTCGGGGCTGCCACGCCGAACGTGAGAGCCGTTCAGTTCAACGCCCACGGGGACCGCGACGTGATCAGCTACGACGACTACCCGGAGCCGGAGCCGGACCGCGAGGAGGTCGTCGTCGACGTCCGGGCGGCGGCGGTCAACCACCTCGACGTGTGGACACGGCGCGGGTTGCCGGGTGTGGACCTAGCGCTCCCACACGTCCCGGGCAGCGACGCAGCGGGGGTCGTCGAGTCGGTCGGGGCGGGCGTCGACCGGTTCGCCGCCGGGGACCGCGTCGCCGTCTCGGCGGGTGTCTCCTGTGGTACGTGTGAGTTCTGTCGTCACGGCGAGCCGTCGATGTGTGTCGACTACCACCTGTTGGGCGAACACGTCGAGGGTGTCCACGCCGAGCGGGTGGCGGTTCCGGCGGACAACCTCGTCCCCGTCCCCGAGGGTGTCGACTGGGCGGTCGCGGGGTCGGCGAGTCTCGTCTTCCAGACCGCCTGGCGGATGCTCGTCACCCGTGGAGAGATCCGGCCGGGCGAGTCGATTCTCGTGTTGGGTGCCTCCGGTGGGGTGGGTCACGCCGCGGTCCAGATCGCCGACTACGTCGGCTGTGAGGTGTTCGCGACCGCCTCCTCCGAGGAGAAGTTGGCGTACGCCGAGGAGTTGGGTGCCGACCACACGATCGACTACGAGGCGACCGACTTCGCCGACGAGATTCGCGACCTGACCGGCCGTCGGGGGGTCGACGTCGTCGTCGACCACGTCGGCGCGGCCACCTGGCGGGACTCGCTCCGGTCGCTCGCCAACGGCGGTCGGCTCCTCACCTGCGGCGCGACCACCGGCGGGAACCCGGAGACGGACGTGAACCGCATCTTCTGGAACCAACTGGAGGTGATCGGCTCGACGATGGCCACGCCCGGCGAGACGAGCGACGTGCTCTCGCTGGTGTGGGACGGCACCTTCGAGCCGCGGGTCCGGGAGACCCTGCCGATGTCCGAGACCGCTCGGGCACACGAACTGCTGGAGAACCGTGAGGGCTTTGGGAAGGTGGTTCTGAGACCGGACAGTGAGTTCTGACGACGACGGCGGCTACGTCCACCGCCCCGGACAGGGTCGCGAGACGGACGACAACGACGGTCACGTGGGCGAAGCCGACGACGACGTGGGCGGAGCCGGCGGCGTGGACAGTGTCGACGAGACGAGGGTCACCAGCCCGGAGCCGGACGACGATCTCGGCTCCTTCGGCTGGGCGCTCGTCGCCGTCGTCGTCGCCGCCTTCCTCGTGATTCCGGGCGTGATCTACCTCTTCCCGACTGGTCCGCAGTCCGGCCTCCCGTTCCTCGTCGCGATGCTCGCGTTGCCGTTCGCGCCCGCGTTGTTGCTCGGCGGGGTCGCGGTGTGGACCGCAGTCGCCGACAGCGAAGAGTAGTCGGGTGTTCGTCAGGACCAGACGACGGCGTCACCGTCGTACTGTTCGATTTCGCGGTCGTTCGTCAAAATACCCGCCGTCTCGTGGGCGTGGTGCGCCGCAACTAACACTGCATCGTGCATCGAGTACAGTTCGAACAGTCGGTCCAGCCTGAGGACACCGTCTCGACCGAGTTCACAGATCTCGACGGGGCCAGAGGTGAGCGTCCGTACCGCCTCGCGTCCAGAGATAGTCGGCGTCTCACCCGCAATCTCGTCGCCTCGGCCGAACGTGTCGACGACTTCGGCCAACTGGATCGGTGTCGCGAGAACGCGGTCGACACCGTCTTCGGCTCGGTCGAAGATCTGTTCGACCGCCGTCGGTTCGCGTCCGGCCAACCGACGGTTCAGCGCGACCGCGTCGGCGACGTACCGTGTCATTCGTCCGACCCGTCCCACTCGGCAGCTCGTCGTCGTCTGAGTCGGTCGTTTGCGTTTTTCACCCACTCCTCACGGGCCGCCTCGGAGGCGTCGTCGAACGCGACCCCTTTGGTCTTCGAAGTCGATCGACGGCTGAGGTGGACCCCCTCGCTGCTCGTCTCCCACTCGACCGTGTCCCCCGGTTCGATTCCCAGTTCCTCACGGACTGGTTTCGGGATAGTCGTCTGTCCCTTCTGTGAGACACGGGTCGTCTCCGTGGTGTCGTCTGCGTCGCTCACAGTGGAGTTGTACTCGTCGTTGTACCAAAGTGTTGCGCTAGTCGGGTCCACAGACAGTGACACCAGTTCCCGGGACGGTCCACGGTGGGACACTCGGCGACAGAACAGCCGAGACCACCAGCAGAGGGCGGAGTCGAGACCCGTAGCTCAGTCCGCCGCCGTCCCGCCAGTGTCGACCACTGCGGGCGCGGTCCGTTCCCGCTCGGTGAGGTAACACTGCGGGTCGGGTGCGAACAGGTCGCCCTCGACGCCGAGCGCACGGAGCCGCGACCCGCCGCGACAGATGTCGCGGTAGCCACAGTCGCCACACTTCCCAGACAGGTTCGTCGGCCGCTCTCGGAGCGCGCCCAACAACGGGTTCGAGTCGTCGGTCCAGATCGCGCCGAACGGCCGGTCGCGGACGTTCCCCAACGAGTACCCCTGCCAGAACTGCGTGGCGTGGACGTTCCCCTGGTAGTCCACGTCCGCGACCCGCTCGCCCGCCGGATCGCCGCCGTTCACCTCGAGGTACCGACGGACGCGTTCGGCCCGGTCGGGGCCGTACTCCCGGCGGGCGTACTCCACGAGAAACGCCGCGTCTGCGTAGTTACCGACCAACAGCGTCTCGATCTCCTCGCCGCGCTCGTGGTACGCGGTCGTCAGCTCACAGATCCGTTCGACCGCCTCGCGCCGGCGGTCGGGAGTCACGTCCGCGTCCGGAATCCCGCGGCCGCCGTAGTCGAGGTGGTAGAAGCAGAACCGGTCGACGCCCACGTCGGTGAGGAGGTCGACGACGCCCTCGACGTCCGGCGCGGTCGCGTCGGTGATCGTGTACCGGAGTCCCGTCTTCAGGCCGGCGTCGAGACACGCCTCCATTCCGCGGACGGCCGCGTCGAACGCCCCCTCGCGGCCGCGGAACGCGTCGTTCGTCGCTCGGCGACCGTCGACGGAGACCCCGGCGTACGACAGCCCGGCCGTCTGGAGCCGACGGACGCGGTCGGGTGTCAGGAGGGTGCCGTTCGTCGACAACACCGCCCGGAGTCCCGCGTCGGTGGCGTAGTCGACCAGTTCGACCAGGTCCTGCCGGAGCAACGGCTCGCCGCCCGAGAACAGGACGACGGGCACGCCGAACTCGGCGAGATCGTCGAGCAGTCCCTTCGCCGCCGCGGTCGACAGTTCGCCGGGGGCGCGCTCGAACTCGGCGGCCGCGTAGCAGTGTTCACACGCGAGGTTGCACTGTTTGGTCGCGTTCCAGACGACGACCGGTCGGCGTTGCTTCTGCCGACGGATCTGGTCGCGGTCGTTCTCGTCGGCGGCGTCGTAGCGCAGCCCGTCGCCCTCGGCGTCTAACCCGTGGAGCAGCTTGCTGATCGAGATCACGCCGCGTCACCCCCGGCGGGCGTCGGACGGTCGGGTGTCTGTCCGTCGGTGTCGTCGTGTGCCGCGCCGAGTCGCCGTCGACTGAACCGCCGGGTCTCGTCGGTGGGACACAGCCAGATCGTCGCCGCGGCGTGGCCGAACAACGTCGTCGCCTGCTCGTGCGCGAGGTCGGCACTGGGCGCGGAGACGCTGCCGGCGTGTGTCAGTTCGTCGTCCGGCGCGTCGCGGAGAAACACCTCCCACTCGCGGCTCCCGTCGGCACGCGGCGCGTCGACACGGTGCCAGTCGTCGGTCGTCGACTCGGTAGTCCCGTCGTCGGTCATCGACCCGGGGGTAACGCCGCCGGAGTGAACCCACCCATCGGGGTTCTCACGCGACTGGAACCCCGTTCCACGGGGTCGACACGAGCTACAACGGCAACGGGACGGACGCGGGGAGCACCCGGTCCGTCTCGGCGTCCGTCCGGACCGCGTCGGCAGTCTGCGAGCCGGACAACAGCGTCATCGGCACGCCGATTCCGGGGGTGGTGTAGCCGCCGGTGAAGTAGAGCCCGGGCGTGCCGCCGCGGTGACCCGGACGGAGCGGGCCGGTCTGATCGAGGGTGTGTGCGAGTCCGAGTGCACTCCCGCCGGGTGCGCCGAGTCGGTCGCTGAACTCCCGGACACAGGCGTCCTCTTCGACGACGATCCGGTCGCGGAGGTCGACACCGGCGTAGTCGGCCAGATCCGCGAGCACCGTCTCGCGGTAGCGGTCACGCGCCGCCGGACCGTCGTCGAGCCCGGGGGCGACGGGGACGAGCACGACGACCGCCGCGTGGCCGTCGGGAGCGACGGTGTCGTCGGTCTGCGAGGGGACGGAGACGTAGTAGGCTGGGTCGTCGGGCCAGGCCGGCTCGTCGAAGATCGCCTCGAAGTGGGCGTCCCAGTCCGTCGGGAGCACGAGCGTGTGGTGTTCGAGCGGGTCGACACTCCCCTCGACGCCGAGATACAGCATGTACGCCGACGGCGCGAGCGTCGAGCGGTCCCAGTAGTCGTCGTCGTGACGACGCAACTCCGTCGGGAGCAGTTCCCGTTCCGCGACGGCCGGGTTCAGATTCGAGACGACGGTGTCTGCGGTCACCGTCCCGTCGTCGGTCGTCACGTCGAACCGCCTGCCGAACGGGGAGTCGCCGTCCGAACCGGCGCTGGTCCCGCCCGTTCCGGACGCGGCGTGGTCGATCCCGGTGACGGGCGTGTCCGTCCGGAACGCCACACCCAACTCGGTGCCGAGCTCCCGGAGCGCCTCCACGACGGCGTACAACCCACCTTCGGGGTAGTAGACGCCCAGGTTCAGATCCGCGTGGCTCAGCATCGAGTACAACGCCGGCGTGTTGTACGGCGACCCCCCGAGGAACACGAGCGTGTACTCCAGCAGTTGGCGGAGCTTCCGGTGTTCGACGTACTCACTCACGTAGTCGTCCATCGACCGGAGCATCGGGAGTGCGCGTCCGCTCTTGACCACGTCCCAGTCGACGAAGTCGCGCAGCCGCGACCGGTCGGTGTAGACGAACCGTTCCAACCCCAGTTCGTACGCCTCCTCGGCGTCGTCGAGGTAGCCGTCGAGCGCGTCGCCAGCCCCGTTCTCGTAGGAGTCGAACACCTCGCGCACCTGCGCCAAGTCGTCGGTCACGTCCACCCGGTCGCCGTCCTTCCAGAAGACGCGGTAGTGGGGGTCGAGCCGGGTGAGGTCGTAGTAGTCGCTCGGCTCGCGGTCGAACTGCGCGAAGAACCGTTCGAACGTCCCCGGCATCAGGTACCAGGAGGGTCCAGTGTCGAACCGGAACCCGTCGCGCTCGATCAGGTTCGCCGCGCCGCCGAGTCGTTCCTGTTGCTCCAACACCGTCACCTCCGCGCCGTCGGCTGCGAGCGAGGCGGCCGCTGCCAACCCCCCGATTCCGCCGCCGACGACGACCGCTTCCGTGCCGCGAACCGCCGCCGACGGGGTGCGGGGCGACACGTCACTCGCGTCTCCTTCGGTTGCCATACCCGTCCGTACGGGCCGGATCACCACCAACCGGGGGTCGATTCCCGGGGGGCTGGAACACACGCGCCTGTCGGGAGTCGACACGGGCGGACGGGACGACTGGGGGAGAACGACGGTTCGGGAGCAGAGAGACGACTCACGGATCGGAGACGCGAACACAGAACGGAGCGTCGGCCGGGGGTCAGTCGGAGGCGCTGGGCGCAGGTGTCGGGTGGCCGTCGGCGCTCGCGGTGTCGTCGAACGCCAGCTCCAGTTCGCCGCCGCCGGCACCGACCGACAGTTCGTCGGTCGCGCGGACGAACCGGAACACACGGTTGCCGTCGTCACGGATCACGATCTTGCGCTCGGCGAGGTCGGCCTCGGTCAGTCTGTCGAGCGCGCGGTAGACGGTCGACAACGGGATGTCTGTCGCCTCGGCCACGTCCTGTGCCGACAGCGGCGTGTCGAGTCGTGCGAACACGCGACGAGTCGACTCGTCGCCGAGCACCTCGAACACCGTCTGCGCGGCGGGCGCAGTGCGGGTCATGCGACTACACGTTGGCAGTACAGCCCCGGATAGTTGATCCCACGCTACCGGGGGGTTTCAAGTGCGTGAGAATTCTGCCGGTCGCGTCTGCTGTCGGTGGAACTGTGCGGTACGTCACCACGCTCGGCAGCGTCGAGCGTCCAGAGTGGTCGCGAGAGGACGACGGTGGCGTTATGGGACACCGGCAGCTACTGTCGGTGTGACCGGACTCCGCGCGGAGCTGTCTATCGCAGCCGTCGAGAGCTGCCCGGTGGCGGCCGCCTCCGCTACGGCCGAGACACCACTCCGGGACGTGACCTGGACGACAGACGGCAGCGACGGGACTGTCGAGCGGTTCGACGCAGTCGGCACACCGCCGGCGACCCGCACGGACGACGCTGGGGAGGCGGGTGGCGGTGGTGCGACGGGTCGCGCGGGGTCGTTCGACACGGTGTTCGACGACGGGGACAGACGGACACTGGAGTTCGAGCGCGACTGGGACGACTGCGTCTGCGAGCAGATCGAGTCGGTCGGCTGTCCCGTCGACGACGTGCGGGCCGTCGACGGACGGTTGCGCGTGCAGTTCCGCGTTCGGTCGAACGAGCGGCTGCGCGAGGTGATCGCCGCCGCTCGCGAGGCCGCCGGAGACGTGCGGCTCGCGTACGTCGTCAGCGCCGGTGGCGAACGCAGCGACGCCGTGCTCGTCGACCGCGGTGAGCTCACCGACCGGCAACGGGAGACGGTCGAGACCGCCTACGCTGCGGGTTACTTCGCACACCCGCGCGAGGCGAACGCGGAGACGGTCGCGGGTGAACTCGGTGTCTCGCCGGCGACGTTCCGGGAGCACCTCGCGACCGCGCAGGCGAAGCTGTTCGGGGCGGTACTCGACGGGTGACCGGCTGGGAACGCCGGGGATAAGTACCCTTCGGAGCTACTGGAGGGTATGGCCCGCGACGGTCTGTCGCGGCGGCAACCGGGCGACGGCGGCGAGCCCGACCTCGGCGCGGTGCTCGACGCGCTCGAAGACGACGACTGTCGCACGATCATCGAACACCTCGAGGAACCCATGACCGCAGCAGAGCTGTCCGACGAGACCGAGATTCCGAGTTCGACGATGTACCGGAAGCTGGACCTCCTCTCGGAGGCGGCGTTGGTCGACGAGGGGACGGAGGTCCGCTCGGACGGTCACCACGCCAGCGTCTACGTCACCGACTTCGACGAAGTCCGTGTCGAGTTGGACGAGGACCGTTCGCTCGACGTGACGGTCGAACGCGACGAGACGGACCCCGAGGAACGGCTCTCGGCGATGTGGCGAGAGGTACGGAGGGAGACGTGACCGGAGTCACGCTCGGAACGCTGGCGTCGCTCGCGCCGCCCGGGACGTTCGCCTCGCCCGTCGTGCTCGCCCCGTTGATCCACGTCGGTACCGCGATCGCGGTCACCAAACTCGGGACGCTCGTTCTCGGGGGACTGATCTCGTACCTGGGGTGGCGGGCGTACAGCAGAACGGGGGCCGCGCCGTTGCGTGCGCTGTCGGTCGGGTTCGCCATCGTCACCGCCGGAGCCGCCGTCGGTGGTGTCGTCGACCAGTTCCTCTTCGGCTCCCAGTCGACGCTGTGGGGAGTCCTGATCTCGAGCGTGCTCACGCTCGTCGGCTTCGGTGTCATCACGTACTCGTTGTACATGGAGTGAGGCCGTCGGTCTCCGGTTCTGGACGCGACACCGACCGGCCGGTCGTCGCTCACCCCGTCCCGAGCGCGAACGTCGGAGCGACCCAGACGAGGAACTCGTCGCCACGGTCGATCACGCCGGCGACGTGGTCGTCGGGCGTCGGTGGGTCGGTGATCCGTCCGGGGGCGACCGTCGTGACCGCTCGCACCCGTTCGACGACGACCGCGATCTGTCGGTCCGTCCCCAGCGTGTCGTTGTCGAGAACGAGCAACGTCCGTTCGCCGCTCCCGTTCCCGACACCCGCGTCCGTGCCGAGCGTCCGGTCGGGGTCGACGACGGTCGTCGTCTGCCCGCGCACCGCCGTCACGCCGAGGGTGTGGGCGGGGGTCCCGGGCACCCGAGTCGGTGCCGCGACGTCCTCGAGCTGTTCGATCGCCTCGACGTAGTCGATCGCCAGCGCGAACGTCTCTCCGTCGAGCCGGAACTCGACGACCTCGAACGGCTCCGTCGGCGCGGCTCCCTCGTGGCGAGCCGTGTCGGCCGTCGCCGACTCGGCCGCCGGTGCCTGCGTGGCGTCC
>P_A23_Liq_3_FmtDRAFT_1000097_pt1 | contig 18321 bp, 14 predicted proteins | sample PonA233FremontCA_FD_10237 | JGI IMG/M metagenome (IMG submission 10237)
CCGGAGCGCCCGGCGAGCCGCCACTACCGCCGTTGGGGGTTCGAGAGTGCGGCGTTGGATCTGGCGCTCCGGGCCGCGGAGACGGATCTGGCGGCCGCGCTGGGGATCGACCCCGCGCCGGTCCGGTTCGTCGCCTCGACCCGGCTGGGCGACCCGCCGACGACGGACCGTGTCGACGCCCTCGCCACCCGCCGCCCGGAGTTGTCGTTCAAACTCGACCCGACGAGCGACTGGACCGACACGGTGATCGACGGGCTCCCGGCCGACCGCGTCCGGATCGTCGACTTCAAAGGCCACTACGACGGCACGGTGGTCGACCAGGAGCCGGACCCAGACCTCTACGAGCGCGTGATCGAGGCGTTCCCGGAGGCAGTGATCGAGGACCCCGCGCTCACGCCGGCGACGGAGTCGGTGCTCGCGGCCCACCACGACCGGATCGCGTGGGACGCGCCCATCGAGTCGCTCGCGGACGTTCGCGACCTACCGTTCGAGCCGGCGTGGCTCAACGTCAAGCCCTCCCGGTTCGGCAGTGTCGAGTCGTTGTTCGAGACGCTGGCGTGGGCCCGCGACAACGACGTGTCGACCTACGGCGGTGGGCAGTTCGAACTCGGCGTGGGCCGTCGCCACCTCCACGCGCTGGCGGGGTTGTTCTACCCGACCGGACCGAACGACGTGGCACCGGCGGCGTTCAACCTCCCGACGGTGCCCGACCGACTGCCCGCGAGCCCGCTCGCACCCAGCAGTGGGCGACTCGGCTTCGACTGGTAGCCCACTCGTCGGTGGCCCGACATCGGACGGTCACCCGTCCAGTTCGGCGCGTAGCGCCTCGTTCATCGCCGCGACCGGTGCGTCGTGCCCCGTCCACAGTTCGAACGCCTCGACGCCTTGGAACAGGAGCATCCACGCGCCGTCGACCGTCTCGGCACCCGCGTCCGCAGCATCTCGGAGCAGCCGGGTCTCCAACGGCGTGTAGACGGCGTCCAGCACGGCCAGGTCCGCGTGGAGCAGATCGGCGGGGACGGGCGTCTCGTCTGACGCCATTCCGACGCTGGTGGCGTTGACGACCACGTCCGCCTCGGGGACGGTCTCGGTGAGGCCAGCGAGACCGCCGGCCGACAGCGTCGCCGACGTGTGGTCCACCCCGTCGGTGTCCGTCTCTCCGTCGAACGCCGTCCGGAACTCGTCGACGAGCGTCTCGGCGCGTTCGACCGTCCGGTTGGCGACATGGACGCTCGCGGCCGACTCCGCGAGTGCGGCAGTCGCAGCACGCCCGGCTCCGCCCGCACCGACGACGACGGCGTCGACACCGTCCAGCGACACGCCGGCGTGGTCGAACGCCCGACGGACGCCCGCCACGTCCGTGTTCGCCCCCGTCGGCGGCGTCGTCGAGAAGTCGACCGTGTTCACCGCCCCGACCCGAGCGGCCCGCGGGGTCGACTCGACGACCGACAACACGTCCCGTTTGAACGGCACCGTCACGTTGAGCCCGTCGAACCCGAGCCGGGCGGCGGCCTCCACACCCGCCGCACCCCCCGTCGGCTCACAGGTGACGTACCGCGCGTCGACGCCAGCCGCCTCGTAGCCCGCCTCTTGCATTGCAGGCGACGACGAGTGTCCGACCGGCCGCCCGAGCAGTCCGTACACGTCCATACTCTCTCCGTGGTGCCGTCGCACATAGTCGCGACGGTCTCGGTGGCCGTCCCGTGTCCGAAGGTCGCCAGCGCAGCCACTACCCCCGGCGAGCGCGACGGACCGGCGTGTTTATGTGGGCACACGGCCGCAGACGGACGTATGTTAGATGTCGGTGTCGTCGGCCAGGTGGACACACTGGCGGAGGCGCTGGTCAGCGTCGCCGGGCTGCAGATTCTCTTCGGGTTTCTCCTCCTGTACGTCGGTGCGGAGTCGCTGGTGAAGGGGGCCGCCAGGTTCGCGACCGACGTGGGGATGCGGGCTGCCATCGTCGGCGTGACGGTGATCGCGTTCGCGACGACCGCGCCGGAGTTGGCGATCGCGATTCTCTCCGGGCTGGACTTCGGGGAGACGCTGGGCTACGGGACGATCGTCGGCTCGAACATCGCCAACATCGGCCTCGTGTTGGGTGTGTCGGCGCTCATCAACCCGTTGGAGGTGGCCGACGAGACCGTCAGGCGACACCTCCCGTTCATGATTCTCGCGGCGGTGTTGTTCGTCGGGCTGGGGTACGACGGCTCGTTCACCCGGCCAGAGGGAGTCGTGTTCGTCGTGGCACTGGCCGGCTTCAGCTGGGTGTTGCTCACTCGGAGCGACCCGGCCGAGTCGGACGTGATCGACGGGGTGGACGAACTCGACGAGGACGACTCCGACGGACAACGTGTCGACGACGGGCGGCACGACGAGGCCAGCGAGAACGACACGGCCGACGCCGAGTCGACGGACCCCATCTCCCGGTTCGCACCCGGCGGACTGCGGGCGGCGACCGCCCGGCTCCCCTTCCGGCTGCGCGATCTGGCGTTCGTGCTCGTCGGGCTGGTGTTTCTGGTCGTCGGCGCACGGCAGTTGATTCGGGGTGGCCGGGAGGTGTTGTACTACCTCGGTGCCGGCGACAGACTCGTCGGGCTGACCGTGTTGGCGCTGGGCACGTCGCTGCCGGAGTTGGCAGCCTCGGTCGTCTCCGCGCTCCGCGGCGAAGACGACTTCAGCGTCGGCAACGTCGTCGGTTCGAACATCTACAACGTCCTCGCCGTGGTCGGTGTGCTCGTGTTGCTCGCGCCCTCGACGATTCCGGCGGCGATGATCCAGACGGACTTCCCGTTCCTGGTCGGTGCGACCGGGCTGGCGGCCGCGTTGTTCGTCGTCCGCGGTCGGTTGGGCCGCCCGGAGGGGGCCGTCCTGCTGGGCTGTTACGGGGTCTACGTCGCGTTGTTGTTGTAGGTGACGACTTCTGGGACCCGGCCGCCGACCCGCCGGGCGTCGGACGCAACGCATACACCGGTGCCGCCGTACGGTCGTGACGATGCAACCGACACAGACGCCGCGGTCGCGACCTGCCGCCGTGGACCGGCCACGTTCGACGCCTGCCGGCGGTGATTCGGCGTGACCGACGGGCCGATCGCGGTCGTCGTCTCCGAGGCCGACCGTGCGTCCGAACACGTCGGAGAGGAACTCCTCGCGGCCGGCGACTGGGAGACACACGACGACGAAACACGTCCACCCGAGGCCGGTGGCGGGACCGTTCACCGCAGCACCGACACCGCCGTCCCGTTGGTGGTGCGACGGTTCGACGCCCTCCACCTCGAGATCGACGCTCCGGCCGAGGCGTTCGACGCCGACCCCCGAGTCGTCGTCTTCGCGTCGCGTCACTCCGGCGACACCGGGCGACTCCTCACCTCTCACTTCACTGGTAACTTCGGCGACGCGGAGTACGGTGGCGCGGATCGGTCGTTCGCCCCGGCTGCGCCGGGCGTACAACGAGACCTCGTGTCGGCCTTCGACACCTACGCACCCGACGGCTACGACGTTGCCGTGGAGTGTACCCACCACGGTCCGACGGACGTGTCCGTGCCGTCGCTCTTCGCCGAACTCGGCAGCGACGAGTCGGCGTGGGACGACCCCGACGGAGCCCGAGCGGTCGCGCGGGCGATCCGGTCGCTCGCGACCGACGCCGTCACCGGGGAGCCGGCGACGACCGCCGTGGGCGAGACGCCCCGACACCTGTTGGGTGTCGGCGGTGGCCACTACGCTCCGCGGTTCGAGCGCGTGTTGCGGGAGACTGCGTGGGGTGTCGGTCACGTCGCCTCGACGTGGCAGTTGTCGGAACTGGGTGACCCGTCGGAACACGTCGACACGCTCGAACGGGCCGTCGCGGCGAGTGACGCTGTCGCCGTGCTCGCTGGCCAGGACGGGGACGACGCCGCGGCGGCGTTGGCCGACGCGGGCGTCCGTGTCGTCTCCGAGACGTGGGTCCGGGCCGTCGGCGACCGGCCGCTCGGACTCGTCGAGGCCTGCGAGTCGGCGTTGTGTCCGGTCGCGGACGGGCTGCGGTTCGGAGCCGTCCGCGACACCGCCTTCGAGACGGTCGAGCTCCCGACGGAGTTGCTCGCCGCCGCCCGGCGTGTCGACTCCGAGGCGACCAGACAGGCGGTGTTCGACCGGGCCGTCGCGGTCGTCACCGAGGAGAACGGCAACCGTGTCGGCGACCGTGCCGCCCTCCCGGCGTCGGACGACGCCGACCGACCGACCGCGTACGACACGCTCGTCGACGCGTCGGTCGAGCTACTGCGGGAGGCACACGACACCGTCGAGCGTCACCCAGAGGCGGTCGTCGTCGAACGGGCGACGTTCGACCCTGCGGCGGCACGCACGCTCGGTGTGCCGGAGGGACCGGCGTTCGGGAGACTCGCGGACGGCCAGTCCGTGACCGTCGACGGAGAGACGATCGACCCCGAGGTCGTCCGACGACGCGAGACGGAGCGGTTCCCCGTCTAGACGGGGTCGAACGACACCGGGAGTCGCCGACGACCGGGTCGGTGTTCGGCAGTGTTAGGTTGTTCCAGGACGAGAGTGAGCGTGTGACTCACATCCACCCGTGGACCCCACGAGGGAGTGGTGGGGTGAGCGGACCCGACAATGAGTGAGAGCGATGTCGACACGGACGGCTCCGAGCGCACTGCACTCCCTGTCGACGAGGCGGCGAGCCTCGTCGAACGGGTGAGCGACAACGTCGCGGACGTGATCGTCGGCCACGACGAGGCGATCGAGGACGTGTTGGTGACGGTGTTGGCGCGCGGACACCTCCTGTTGGAGGACGTGCCCGGCGTCGGGAAGACGATGCTCGCTCGGTCGATCGCCCGTTCGGTCGACTGTGAGTTCAAGCGCGTCCAGTTCACCCCGGACCTCCTGCCGGCGGACGTGACCGGGACGAACGTCTTCGACCAACAGTCACAGGAGTTCGAGTTCCGACCCGGCCCGGTGTTCGCCAACGTCGTGTTGGGCGACGAGATCAACCGCGCCCCGCCGAAGACACAGTCCGCGTTGTTGGAGGCGATGGAGGAACAACAGGTGACCGTCGACGGCGACACGCGGCAACTGCGCGACCCGTTCACCGTGATCGCGACACAGAACGACGTGGAGCCGGGCCGAACGTACGAACTCCCGATGGCGGAGGTCGACCGGTTCATGAAGAAACTCCGGCTGGGCTACCCCGACTCTGGCGAGGAGACGGAGATGTTGGAACGGACCGCCGGTGCACACCCGATCGAGTCGTTGGAGCCGGTGGCGACGACGGAGGACCTGCGGCGGAGCCGTCGGACCGTCGGCGACGTGGAGGTGTCCGAACCGGTCCGGTCGTACGTGACGGCGCTGGCGAACGACACCCGAGAGAACGCACAGTTGGGCGTCAGCCCCCGAGGGAGCATCGCGCTCGTCCGCGCCGCGCAGGCTCGTGCGGTGTTGAACGGCCGTGGCTACGTCGTCCCCGACGACGTACAGACGGAGGTGCGGACCGTCTTCCCCCACCGGATCCGCCCCCGGACCGGCAGCGAGACCGGGTCGGACGTGGCCGAGACAGCCCTCGAGAACGTCCCCGTCGAGTGACGATGGCTGTACGTGTCGCCGGCGGCGGACGGGTCGCCACGGGGGTGAGTTCGTGCGGCTGACCAGACGTGGGATCGCGGTCGCCGGCGTCTGTGTCGCGGCCGTCGCTTCGGCCGTGTCGTTCGGCCCGCGGGCGCTGAACGCCGTCGTCGCCCCCGGGGTGTTGGCGCTGGCGGCCGCGTACCTCCAGGTGTCGCGGACGGACGCCCCGACGGCGGTGCGGGAGACGCCAGCCGACGATCACGTCGGTCGCGGCGGGACGGTCGAACTGTCGTTCGTCGACCGCGTCGCCGGGTCGGGAGCGGAGCCGCTGGCCCGGCCGTTCGTCGGCCGAGTGACCGAGACCGTCCCCGACGGCGTCCGGGCCGACGAGACGACTCACGAGGTCGTCGTCGGCGCGGAGCCGGCGACCTACGAGGTGACGTACGAGACGCGCGGGCGTCACGCGCTCGGTCCGAGCACGGTCGCTGCACGCGACGTACTCGGACTACTCGAGGAGGAACGTTCCTGTCCGGGGACCGAAACCGTGTTGGCGTACCCGGAACTCCGGGCGATCGCGGCGTGGGCGCGGCGCGACCTGCGTGCGCTCCACGAGACCGGGCTCCACGAGGAACGCGAGGAGTTCGACCGCCTCCGGGAGTACACGGACGGCGACTCGCTGCGGGACATCCACTGGCAGACGACCGCCAAGCGGGACGAGTTGATCGTCAAGGAGTTCGCCGCCGAGGCAGAGACGGAGGCGGTGTCGTTGGCGGCCGGCGCGGCCCCGGGTGGTGCCGACGGGATGGCGTCCGCGACGGCGAGTCTCGCGTTGGCACTGTTGGAGGACGGCGTCCCGGTCGACGTGACGCTCCCGGACGGCATTGTGTCGGCCGGACCAGACCGTGGGAGTCGGACCCAACTGTTGGAGCGACTCGCGTCGATCGGTCCCGGCCGGGCGTCGACAGACGACGCAGACATCGTCGTCTTCGGCGAGGCGAGCGAGACGACAGTCGCCGTCGGTGACGAGCAGACGACGTTCGACGACCTGACGGTCGACAGACAGCCGGCCTACCGGACGGTGACGGACCACACCGCCCCGGAGCCGGACCGAGAGGTGGCCGCGTGAGCGGTCGTACGCGCGGCAGTGACGTACTCGCCAGCGGGCGGAGCCGTGTCGGCCCTCCGCCCGGCGAGCAGACGGACAGACCGTCGACGGCGGCCCGACTCCGGAGTCCGGCGGTGCTGGGTGTCGTGCTCGCGGCGTTGTCGTACCTCTCGGTGTTCTACCACGTGACGGACGTAGTCGGCGGCGTGGCTCCCCTCGTCGCCGAGGTGGTGGTCGCGACCGGACTCGGTCTCCTGGCGGCCACACGGCTCCGAGAGCGCGTTGCTGCCGGGGTGACCGTCGTCGGCTTCGCCGCCGCCCTGGGCGTGTACGTTCTCTCCGTCCCGGCGAGCCAACGGGCGTTGTTCACCGTCGGTCGGCTGGCACAGGACCTGTTGGCCCTGTCGTCGGGGTTGTCCGTGCTCCGGCTGATCAACGCCGGTACGTGGGCGTTGTCGCTGGCACCGGTACCGACGTTCGTCGTCGCGTACCTCGCCGGGCGTGACCGGCACGTCTGGGCGGCGACAGTCGCGGCGGCCACCACCGGTTTCTTCGTGCTGACCAGTGACGCCGGCGTCGCGGCCGCACTCGCCGGCGCGGTCGGGGCGACGACCGCGGTCGGGCTGGCCGGACTGGCCGGTGCCGGTCGCCGCGGACTGGTCGCACAGTGGGACACGGTGGTCGTGATCGTGACTGCGATGGTGTTGGTCACGTCACTGGTGACGGTCGTCCCCGGCGGTGGTGACACGGTCGTCCCCGGCGGGTCGCCGTCGGTGGAGTCGAGTCTCGTCTCCAACGACGAACGGGTGTCCGTGCTCGGCAGCATCAGCCTCTCCCCGTCCGTCCGGTTCACCGTCGAGGCGGACCAGCCCGCCTACTGGCGTGTCGGCACCTACGACCGGTACACTGGCGGCGGCTGGGTCCGAACCGGCGAGTCGTCACCGTACCGCGACCGACAGGCGGGGCCACCGGGCGAGGCGGTCGAGCTCGAACAGTCGTACACCGTCCGGACGCAGTTCGACGCGATTCCGGCCGCGAACGCCCCGGTCCGGATCACCGGCGAGACACAGTCGGTGACACAGGTGACGAGCAACGGCGGGTTCGCGCCCGCGACGACACTCGCCGACAACGAGACGTACACGGTCGTCTCCGAGCGGCCGAGCGCGACCACCCCGGAGCTCCGTCGTGCGGGACTCGACTACCCGGACGGGCTCAGACAACGCTACACGGGACTGCCGGAGTCGACACCCGACCGGGTCGACGAGCGGACACAGACGGTGATCGAGGAGGCAGACGCGGGGACACCGTACGACGCCGCGGTCGCCGTCGAGCGGTACCTGGAGTCGACGAAGGAGTACTCCCTGGACGTCCAGACCCCCAGCGGCAACATCGCGGACAGCTTCCTGTTCGAGATGGACGCCGGCTACTGTACCTACTACGCGACGACGATGGTGACGATGCTCCGGAGTCAGGGGATTCCCGCACGGTTCGCGACCGGCTACACGACGGGCCAGCGCGTCGCGGAAGACGAGTACGTCGTCCGCGGGCTCGACTCACACGCCTGGGTCGAGGTGTACTTCCCGGACGTGGGGTGGGTGCGATTCGACCCGACGCCGGCGGCCGAGCGCTCCGACACAGAACAGTCGACAGTCGCGGAGGCCCGCGCGGGTAACGCGTCGAACGTCGACGCCGCCGGCTCCTCCGAGGGGGTCTACACCACGCAGTCGACGTTCGAGTCGACGGCCGTCTCCGGCGACGGCGGCGACTCGGACCCGAGCCAGGCGGGTGCGATCGCCTCGCCGGGGCGTGCAGTGACAGGGACGACCCCGGCGAACGGGCTGCTCGGGACCGCCGCCGGCCGCGAGACTGCAGACGCGACGACGACCGGTGCCGACGGTGGCGGCGGTGGACTCCCGTCCGGACGCGAGACCGCGTTGGGCGTGATCGCGTTGTTGGGTGCCGTGGCGGGTGCTCGCCGGACCGGGTTGACCGCCAGGGGGTACCGGTTCCTCTGGACGGTGTACCAACCGGCGACGGACGACACGGCAGTCGCGACCGAGCGGGCGTACGAACGACTGGAGGCGTTCGCGGAACGGGAGTACCGCCCTCGCGAGCCGGGCGAGACACCGCGACAGTACGTCGACGGTGTCGTCCGGCGCGGGCTCGACGAGCGCGCCCGCGAGGTGGCCGACGCCTACGAACGGGCACACTACGGTCACGGTGTCTCTCGGGAGACGGCCGACGACGCGGTGGCGACCGTCGACCGGATCGTCCGGAGCCGGATTCCGGTGGTACGACGGCTCGTCTGATACCCGACGACGCGCCTCGGTGCCGCGAGACGGCCGCTACCGATCGCACGACTGACAGCTCTCCGGGGTGTCGGTACCGCCAGCGACGGCCGACGGCGTGAAGTCCCGACACTATTTAATACACTGCCACAGTAGTTCGGGCCGGAATGTCCGAGGTATGCTCGACGTGTGGACTGCCTGACGAACTCTGCGTCTGCGAGGACGTGGCCAAGGAGTCGCAGGAGATCACGGTCCGCATCGACGAGCGCAGGTACGGCAAGGAGGTAACGATCATCGAAGGGTTCGATCCGAGCGATGTCGACATGAACTCGCTGTCGTCGGACCTGAAGTCGAAGTTCGCCTGTGGTGGCACCGTCGAGGAGGACTCGATCGAACTCCAGGGGAACCACACTGGCCGCGTGGAGGACTTCCTCCGCGACAAGGGGTACAACGTCGCGTGACTCGCCGTACCTGACACCCCACACGTCGAGCGACACCGCTCGACGCCCTCGTCTCTCCGCCGACACGCCCCCGAGTGACGACGTCGTCTGTGGGCCTCTGTCCGCGTGTTCGTCGCCGACGGACGTATCAACCCCTCCGCCGAAGCCGTGCGTGTGCGACGTGTTGTCACCTGTTCGCTCCTGTCGTTCGTCGTCTTCCTCGGGATGGCACACCCCGTCGGCGCGGTCGTCGCTCCGGCCGTGGACTCGACGACTCACCCTCTCGGTGTCTCCGGCGATCACACGACCGGACCGACGCGAGTCTCGGCCGTCGACGGGGGGAGCGAGAGGCCTCCCGAGAACAACGAGACGACCGACACGACAGTCGGGACGAGTGGGACGGCCGACACCCGCAACGAGACGGCCGCCGCGGTCGCAGACGAGTCACTCGTCGAGCAACGAGTGACACTCTCGCTGACACCCGACGACCCCGGACGGGTCCGGGTGGTCTACCGGTACGAGTTCCCATCGTACCTGCGGTCGTTCCGGGCCAGACTCGATCCACGGACGACGCTCCGCTCGACGGACGGGTTCGCCCACGAGAACGACACGTTCGTCTGGGACGGCACTACGGCCCAGCCGACGATCACCGTCGACTACCGCGTCAACCAGACGACCGCCGACACCGGACCGGACCGACACCTCGAGGGGGCGTTCGAACGCCGTCGGCTCCACGACGCACAGTCGACTGCGGAGACGGGGCTGTTGTTCGCCGACACGGGAGCGTGGGCGTTACTCGCCGTCCCACGCTACAGTGCAGACTGGCGCTACCCCAGCGACAGACCCGCTCCGACGCTCCGCCAACGAGTCCGGACGGACGGTCCCGGTGTCGTGGGGACGGACGTGGCGTTTCTCGGGCGACACACCGTCTCCGAGCGGACGGCACACGGTCAGCAGTTCCGACTGATCGTTCCTCGGGCCGCCGACCTCCGTCCGTCGCCGGCGGCGGTGTTGAACGCGACCAGCGCCGCCAGCGACGCACTCCGCGTCGGGGGCCGCGACGAACGGGTGTCGTTGTTCGCGGCTCCGGCGGGGCCAGACTGGGCCGTCCGTGGACTCCAGACCGGCGAGACCGACGCGTGGGTGCGTGCCGACGAACCGGTGACGACACCCGGGAACGTCTGGCTCCACGAGTACGTCCACACCCGGCAGTCGTACACGACGACCGACGAGACGCGCTGGGTGACAGAGGGCTCGGCAGACTACTACGCGGCGTCGTTGTCGCTCCGGCAGGGACTGGTCGACTTCGAGGCGTTCGCCCGGACGCTCCAACGTGGACGGGTGGCTCGCGTCGAGAACACGGTGCTCACCCGCCGAGAGACGTGGGGGACGCACGGGAACTACCACGTCGGCGCACTGGTCGCCGGAACGCTCGACCGCCGAGTACGGGAGACCGGCAGTGGCTCCTTCGACCGCGTGGTGGCGGCGATGAACGACGCCGACGACCCGTTCGGTGCCGCCGACCTGGCGGCGACACTCCGCGGGTTGGGTGGTGACTCGCTGGCGACGACGGCCGACCGGTACACGACGACGACAGACCGACCGCCGGTGTGGAACCAGTCGCTCCACGCCACAGTGTTCGAGACGGCGGCACTGACGACCGAGACCGCACCGCCTCGCGTCGACGGGCCGTACCGAAACGGAACGCTCGCGAAGCCCGTTGTCGTCCCCGGCGAGGCGGTTACGATCGACACGACGGTCGCCAACGCCGGCAGCGTGTCCGGCCGCTACCGGCTCGTCGCGACGCTCGACGGCGACACTGCTGCGGTCCGGACGGGTGAACTCGCGGCGGGCGCGTCCACGACCGCGACGGTGACCCAGCCGTTCACCGAGCCGGGGACGTACACGCTCGTCGTCGGGGACACGACACTGAATCTCACTGTCGCGACGCCGGCCACACCCCGTGTCGACGCCGTCTCTGTCGACCCGCAGGCTGTCGCTCCCGGCGAGTCGGTTACGGTGCGTGCGACCGTCTCGAACCCCGCAGACCGCCCCGCGGACGCCCCGATCACCGTCAGGCTGGGTGACCGACGTGTGACGACACGACAGCTCCGGCTCGGCCCCGGGGAGACGACGACACTGACCACGACCGTCACTCCCGACTCGGCCGGCACGTCCACTGTCCGAGCCGGCAACCGGACCGCGACAGTTCGCGCGACGACTCCGACGCCGTCACCGACCGCCGCGGGCCCAGGTGAGACGACTCCCTCGACACCGCCCGAGACGGACACGGTCGCGACGCGTCGAGACACGACCGCGACCGACGGCCCGGCTATCGGTGCCGGCGTCGCGGTGCTCGCTCTCCTAGCCACGGCGTTGCTCAGGCGGCTCCGAGACTGATCGGCGACGGAGCCAGACAACCAGCGGGGCGTCTCAGAACGGTGCGTCGTCGTCCGCGTCGCTCCCGACGCCGGCCGGCCCCTCGTCACCCGACCGAGCCGGTTCGAGAGGGCCCTCCCACGCCTCCAGCCCACCGGCGAGACTCTCGACGGTCGTGTCGCCAGTGTCCTCGAACGAGCCGATCAGCCGGGCAGCCCGGACGCTCGCCTTCCCGTGTGGACAGACCGTGACGACGTGGTCGGCGTCGGCCACCTCCTTGACCCGGTCCGGGATCGACCCCAGCGGGAGGTTCTCCGAGCCGGGGATGTGTCCGCGGTCGAACGAGGTCGGGTTCCTGATGTCGACGATCCGTCGGTCCGTGTCGTCGCCGAGCCGGTCTACCAACTCCGCCGGCTCGATCTCGCCGTCCATACCGACGACAGACGCGGCGGTCGCAAAAACGCGTCGTCACGGGGTCCGGTCCCCGCCGGCGTCACAGCAACCCTTCGGCGTCCGCGAGCAACACCCCCTCGACGGTGGCGTCGTTCGTCGGCTGTTCGCGCGCGACACTCACGGCCTCGTCGACCGGGACGCTCCGCGGGGTGAGAAACTCGTTGTCGTCGAGATCCTGTCCGACGGGCGTGAGGTCTTCCGCGAAGACGAACCCGCGGCGGTGACGCAGCAAGCCGGTCGTGCAGTCGACCGCCTGGAGCAGTGAGAGGCTCCCGGGGTCGAACCCGGTCTCCTCGCGCAGTTCCCGCTCCGCGGCCGCGGTGAACGACTCGCCGTTCTCGACGATCCCCGCGGGTAACTCCGTCTGTGTCGACCGGATCGTCGGCCGGTACTGTTCGACGAACAACAGCTGGTCGTCCGTCCGCGCGAGCACGACCACCGCCGTGGCGAGCTCCGCCCAGTAGTAGCGCTTCCGACTCCCGTCGGGCTGTTCGACGAGGTCGTAGCCCGCCTGCACCCCCCCCGTCTCGTACTCCGTCGCCGACTCGATCACGGGCCAGTCTGGGTGTGGCTCACCCGGCGGGTCGTGGCGGCGGCCGTCGTCGGCGCTCGGTTGGGTGTCGTCTGTCACGACGCCCGGTAGGTGGGGTCCGGTGGTGCGTGTTTCGGTTCTGGTAGCTCAGTCTCCGTGCGCACCGAGTCCCACACGTTCTGCGTTGAGGTCGGCAACCCGTGGAAGCGCCCTGATTCGCCCGTTGAGGGCAAAGTACACTGCGAGAGTGAGTACAGCCACCGACATGAGGTAGAGCCCAGCACCTGGAGTAAAGATGTCGCCGACGACACCACCAGCAAGACTCCCCAGCGGGAGCGTCAACATCGTTAGACTCGAAAAGGCAGAGCTAACGCGACCGAGGTACTCCTGTTCAACGGACGACTGAAGCAACGACCCGAGAAGCACGTTGAACGCACCGACTGGAAGAAAAGCAACCGTGAGAAGAAGCGGGGTTGTGATCGGCCCTTTGAATACGACTGCCCCGGCGGTTGTAGCTGCGGTGAGACCAAACCCCGCAGACGCGAACTTCCCGTATGGTACGTCTTCAACGAGCCACGATGCGGCAGATCCTCCGAGATTACCTGCGACGAGCGCTGCCATCAGAATGCCGTACATCTCTGCACCACCGAACGTGTCGGCGAAGGCGGGGAAAATTGCGGTGACGATCCCAGCGCCGAAGTTCGCGGCCATTCCTCCGAGTCCGATTGGAATGAACAACGACCCACGAAGGTAGTTGACTCCCTCCAGAAGGTCCGAGACGTACTCATCAACGATTCCCGCCGACTCTCCTCCTGTCCCCGAGTCTTCCTCGGAATCGCTATCCTCCGCGTGAGGGAGACTCAATCCGACGAACATCAGTGTCGCGACCGCGAAGGTCACCGCGTCAAATATGAACAACGTTGTTGCCCCTAACCAGGCAATTACAAACCCGGCCGTAGCGTTAAATGCGATGTCGGCAGATCGGCCGGTGATCTTGAACAATGAGTTCGCACGCACGAGCTGGTCGTCTGCGACGATCTGAGGGAGTAACGCACTCTGCGCAGGGTACTGGAACCGAGAGACAATCGACAGCGTCGGCATTACAGTCAGTACTAACCAGACACTGAGCCTGTTGAAAGCACTCGCGACCGGAACGGTCAACACGAACACTCCTTGTATTACCTGTGTGACGACGAGTGTCCGGCGACGGTCCCACCGGTCAACGAGCGGTCCAGCGAGGAACCCAATCATCTGTGGTCCACGGAGCAGAAACCCAGCGATGCCAGTGAACAGTGTTGACGACGTGAGGTCGTGAACGAGCCACAGTGCTCCGATGAGATACAGACTATCTCCGAGGTTCGTCGTAGCTCTACCTATAAAAAATCTAATAAACGAGACATTCTTATATAGATTTCTCATCAGATCTTGAATAGATCTCGGCACATATATTTCTTTCGGGTTGGAACTCTAATGCTGAGTGACAAGAATTCAGACAAAGCGAAAAACATAATATGCAGAGAAAGAATATGTATCTGTCTACAGCATGGTAGCTCGTTGGTCGGTAACACACCCACTCGTGGTGTGCCAGACCAGATGCGCGTACCACTCTGTGGACAGAGGACAACATGTCTGCAACCCCACAGCACGACGATGTCGAAGCACAGCACAACGTGGACCTCCTTCCAGCGGACGACGACACAGACGAGTTCGAAGCCGGTGATTGTTCAGATACGACAATCGTTACCGGCTGCGACTTCTAGACAGCAGAAGAAGTTCAATTTATGAACATAATATGGGTGTGTTAAGTTCACTAACCAACGTACTAGTGAGGGCGCAATAGTGGCACTGTCGACAGAGACCATTGCTACCAGAGGCTCATTTCTCAACGAGCGAGTCGATCTCTTCTACACGGAGGATAACCTGGGGCACACACGCAACGATACGGTAGTAGAGTACTTGTACACCGACGAAGTCGACCCGTATCTAAACGTCGAGGAGTGGCCGACAGGCGAACCACTCCCGGAGTGGGTTGCACAGCTTTCTACAGCGTGTGAATCGTTATCACAAAAAACAGAAAAGATTTCGACTACTCGACCCTTCTCCACGGTTGTTGAGCAGTTCACTTCGTGGGGTGTTGGAGAGGTTTTCTCTGGTCACACCACACCCGTCGCCGAGACAGCAGTTGATGACTTCCGTGACGAACTCAAAACCCAGATTACGACAATCCTTGCACAGCCACTCCACGTCGACTACTGTCGCTTTGTCGGGGTCGAGCCCGAAACACGGCAGCAACTGACGGACTCAACTGAACATCGAGAGGCGTACGCTACTGCCTTCTGCTCCAAACGGTATGAGACATTCTTCGAAGAGTTTTCAGTTGCGGGCAGACTCCTGGTCGAGTTGGTCCGACAGTGGCGGACAAACACCCGCCAGTTGTTGACCCGTGTTTTGGATGACAGAGAGAGAATCGTCGCTCTGACTTCCTCCGACGACCCGTTCCCCGTCGTCGGGGTGTCTCGTGATGCTGGTGACCGACACGGGGGAGGTAAAACAGTCACCGATCTCTCACTTGACCATGGTCGTGTGGTGTACAAACCCCGTAGTGTTGGTGCTGAACAGGCCTTCTCAACATTTGTACAATCACTAAGTGATAAAGTCGAACAATTCACTATCCCTGCTACCTCTGTTGTCGACCGAGAGAAGTACGGGTGGATGGAGTACATCAGTTACAATCAGTTCGAGAATCTCGGCAGTGTGGAACAGTACTACGAGCAGGCAGGTGAGTTGGCATGGATAGCGACGCTTCTCGGAGCAACTGATCTCCACTCGGAGAATGTGATTGCCACGGTTGACGGCCCGGCTGTCGTCGACGCCGAGACAATGTTGATGGCCCCAACTGACCAGTCTGTTGACGGTACAGAAGGAATGGCAGTTCGGTCCGCTGTCGTAGACAATAGCGTTCTCGGTTGCTCTCTTGTTCCGTTCTACACATCTGGGGAACATTCTGATCGGTCTGGCTATGGTGCTGTCTTCTCGACCGAATCAAAGCGACCGGCCCTCCGATGGACGAACGTAGGGGTCGACGCTATCGATGCTCGTTACGAGTCAGGACTGTTCACACCCGAAGAGAACTTCCCGTGTCTTGACGGCGACGCCGCGCCCCCGTGGCTGTTCGAACGAGAGCTTCTATTAGGATTCGAACGGACACAGAGGGCGTGCAGAGAGAACGCGCGGGCTGTTCGGGACTCGGTCGTTGACTCCTTCTCCGGCACTGAACTGCGCGTCCTCCCTCGACAGTCACTCCTGTACCAGTTGCTCCTCGACACTCTCTCGAATCCAGAGTATTTGCGTGACGGCGGTAAGTACGAACTGAAGATTGTGGACGAACTTCGGGACCGTTGGGACGAGTGTGCCTTTTCATCTCAGAACGTAGATTGTCGGAGTATCGTTGCTGCAGAGCGTGACGCGTTACTCCGACGTGACATCCCTCGTTTTACTGTCGAGTGTGATGCGCGTTCGCTCAAGCTCGGCGATACAGTCGTCGCCGAGTCGGTCTACCCTCGTACTCCGATTGACTCGACTATCAACAGAGTCGAACGACTATTGAATCGGAATCTCGAACACCAACGTGGGCTGTTCGCTGTGACGGTGTCGGATACGAGCCTCCCGCAACCGATTGGTAGAACTGACGAGGTCTCCAGTGATGAGTGAGAGTACCGCTACGGCCATTGACAACATCACTAAGCGGATTCTCGAAAGTCAGGTGGACACACCTACTGGAATCGGGTGGCTCTCCTTCGACAGCGCAGCCCACGGCCACCCTGGTGGCCGCCCTATCCTCCGAGCCGAACCAGGCATTTACTCCGGCCGTTTGGGTGTCCTGCTCTATCTGTCGGCAGTTGATGTTGTCGATGGTCCGTGGACCAGTTCGATGGAGGGAACTGGTGAACTGCTCGACAACACCGGTCTCAAAGCTGATACCGAACAGTACACGCGTCGAATCGGTGTCGGAATGGCGGATGGGATTGGATCTGTCATCTACGGACTGTCAGTTCTCGCTGAACTGACCGACGACACGAGTCACCTGCAACCGGCCCGAGACATTGCAAACGCATTCGGGCGCGAACGGATCGAGTCAACAACGTCTGCGGACGTGTTGCTTGGACTCGCTGGAACCGTTCACGGACTGTGTAAGCTCTACGAGACCGACGGATGCGAGATCGGTCTCGACCGTGCAGTCGCCTGCGGCGAACGACTACTCGATATGCGGAAACCGAAGTGGGGAACGATGGTGTGGGATACCCACTTCGGGTCGGTATCGAGCTGTTCGACAGGCATGGGACACGGCGCGGCCGGTATCGCTCACGCCCTGTACCGACTGTACGGACACACTGGACGGACAGCGTTCAGAGACGCTGCCGACGACGTACTCCAGTTCGAACGTTCTTTCTACGCACCTGAGCGACACAACTGGCGTGCGAACTGGAGCAACATCAGAGACTTCTGTAACTGGTGGTGTTACGGGACCCCCGGGATCGGGCTCGCACGGATCGGCAGTGTTGCTGGACATCCTGCCGATCACCTCCGTGCGGACATCTCACGAGCGGCCGAGTACACACCACGACTTGGAGAGCGTGATGCACTCTGTCACGGGACGTTCGCACAGATTGCACTCCTGACCGAACTCGGTCGCGAGCGTGATAGCCGGTTCCACGATACAGCAGAAGAACTAGCAGAACAGGCGATCGAACGGAGCCGATCCGAGGGGGGGTACCGTGTCGTCTGCGGAAGTACGCAGTCGGTAGTGAATCCCTCACTGTTCCTCGGTGTCGCAGGCGTCGGGTACACGCTACTCAGACTGTTCGCACCGGAGAAACTCCCCAGTGTCACGAGGTTCGAATGAGACCGGAACTACCCCATACGTTCAAATCGTTCCCTTTGGAGCGTGGAGCGGTGACTGTCGGTGCGTCCTCAGCTCTCACAGTCGGTGAAAAGATAGAGCTAATTGTCGTCTTGGAAGATCGACAGCAGACGACAATCACCGACCTGTCGATCAAACTCACCGCTGACTGTTGGATAGGCGATAGTGTTACCAACACTGAACTGAGCCAGGTTAACTTCGGAACAGTGAGGGTGAGCGAGGGACTACGAGAGACAGTCCGACAGTCGATAGCTGTCCCACAGAGTACACCGTTTGGCTGCGGGCCGACAGTTTGCACGATGAATCTCAGCCTCAGTGTCGATGGATCACCCGACTCGCGTGAATTTCACGTGAACCCGCTGACGACTCCTTCTGTGGTGAACATTATCGACCCACTGCTCAAACTCGACTACGCTGTCAGTGACAGTTATGCCGTCGTCGACCGGACAGACACAGATAGACCAATTGCCCAGTCCGTCCGGTTCGCTCCGACCGACGACACCCCGACGGCCGAACCGGTCGACGTGTTCGTCCGTTCGGTTCCCGACGGACTACGTGTCGCTCCGACGGTCGGCCGCGAGCCACGGACACCAGTGTCGGAGCTCTCCGATCCAGTCCTCGTGACCGGAGACGCCGGCAGCGAGCGGCTC
>P_A23_Liq_3_FmtDRAFT_1000098_pt1 | contig 18282 bp, 13 predicted proteins | sample PonA233FremontCA_FD_10237 | JGI IMG/M metagenome (IMG submission 10237)
CGGCTGGAACACCGAGCCGTACCGTGTCGGCCGGCCGGCGTTGGAGACCCGGGCCACGCTCGCGCGACTCCTCACCACTCGTCGCCAGCGGGAGTCACTCGTCGCGTTCGCGTTGTTCTTCTTCGTCGTCGGCGCGTGGGTGGGGTTCCTGCCGGCGTATCTCGCGACTGCGAAGGGGTTCAGTGAGGCCGTCGCGGCGGGCGTGTTCGCCGTCGTCTTCGTCGTCGGCTTCGCAGTCAAGCCAGTCGGCGGTCGACTCGCCGACCGGTTCTCGCGACGGCTCGTCGCGGCCGGCGGGCTGTCGGTGTCGGTCGTCGCAATCTGTGGGGTGGTGGTCTTCCAGACACTGCCGGCAGTCGTCGCCGCGGTCGTGGTGTACGCCGCCGGCTACAAGTCCGTCTTCCCGGTGATCGACGCCCTCCTACTCGACGCCGCCCCCGACGGCAGTGTCGGCGGGGATCTGGGTGCCGCGCGGGCGGTGTTGTTGGGTGTGGGCGCGGCCGGTCCGGTGTACCTCGGCTGGGTCGTCGACGCCGCGAGCTACCGAGTCGGCTTCGTCGGGCTCGGCGCGTGTCTGGTGGCCGCGACCGTGTTGCTCGCCCGCGGCGTGGAGTGAGCGCCGCCACCCCGAGGAACTATGCGCCCCGGTGTCGAACGACGACTAGTGAGCGACGACGGCGACGCCGAGGACGACGAGGCGCACACCGAGAGCGCCCGCGTCGATCCCGACGACACCGAGCGACTCGACGCCGACGCCCGGGCGTGGGCGGAGCCGGAACCGGACGACGAGTCGGGAGTGCTCCGCCCGGAGGAGCTCGACATCGCCTCGCGCGAAGGGGTCGAACGAACCGACGAGGGACGGTTCGTCATCTCGACGGACGAGGACGCGATCGACCCGGACGTGCCCGCCGTCCGGGTCGTCGACGAACACGAGGCCACCGCCGAGTCCGACCGAGACGGAGCCGAGCCCGACGACGGGGGAACGAGCCGACAGAACCCACTCGCGGCCGTGGAGGCGGAGCTAGCGGCGTTGTCGGCCGACCACGCACTCAGCGTCGTCGTTCGCGACGGCTCCGAGACGGGGAGTATCCAGACGGCCGCGAACGACCGTCACGCGACGCTGAGTGCGATGTTGCGGTGGTACGCCGCTCACGTCGACTCCGACGCCCCACCGGAGGCGGCGCTCCGCGAACTCCTCGCGGAGACGACACTCGACCTCGGGATCGACACGAGCACGGACCACGAACGGGACTGAACACCAGCCACGAACCAGAGAGCGGCGGACGCACGTTCTCGTCGTGTCCCCCGCCGGTCGGACGGCCTCGCTGCCGAACGACTAGCTCTCCCCCCGGCTCCGAGTCGGGTCGTCCCTCTGTTCGTCGCCGTCTGTAGCCCCCAGCGACACTCGGTCCGTCTACCGGGTCCTCGACTCCAACTTCCCGAGTACGCCGCGGTGGTCGGACCCCCGGGCTACTTGACCGTGGGGGACAGACTGAGTGGTGATGACAGACGAGCGGGGGGTCGAGTCGCTGGCGACGGCGTTGTCGGCCTCGACGGCGGCCGACCGCGCGACGGCGGCCGAGGCGTTGGCTGCGCGCGCGGAGTCGGATCCGGCGGCAGTCGCGACTGTCGCGACAGAACTCGACACCGGGGTGACACACGTCGACGCCCGCGTCCGGACGGGGACGACGGCCGCGCTCGCGGAGGCGGCCGACGCGAACGCAGCGGCCGTTGCGCCGTTGGCCGGCCACCTGGGTGATCGGCTCGACGACGAGGAGCTCGCGGTGTGTCACCACGCTGCCTACGCTCTCGCTCGGGTCGGAGCGGTCGATCCCGGAGCAGTCGAGTCGGCGGTCCCGGCGCTGGCCCGGGCGACACACGCAGACGACGACTCACTCTCGCGGCTGGCCGTTCACGCGGTCGCCGCGGTCGCGGACACCGATCCGACGGTCGTCGAGGGGGGCGACACCGAGACGGCCGCGCGGCTCCAAGCTGGACTGGTTACCGCCCTCGGGGACGACGACGACAGCGTCCGGCGGCGTGCCGGTCGTGCGCTCGCCCGACTGGTCGAGTGTGGCGCAGTCGCCCCGCCCGAGCCGACCGCCCTCGTGCCACTGGCGACCGACGACGACCCCGCGGCCAGACGCGACGCGACGTTTCTGTCGGCACGGGCGGCAGACGCGGAGCCGACGGCTGTCCTCGACACTCTCCCGACGATCGCCGACCGACTCTCGGACCACGGCGCGGTGACGGTCCACGCCGTCGCGGCGCTGAGCGACGCCGCTCGGGTCGCTCCCGAACGGGTCGTCGACAGTGTCGTGGTCGGCGAGCGGATCACACCGTTGTTGCGTCACGACCGGCCGGATGTCCGGGCCAACGCCGCGCTGACGCTCGGCCGGGTGGTCGGCGAGACGAGCGCCGTCGCCGACAGCGTGGACACGCTCGCGGAGCGACTCGTCGACAGTGCGCCGGTCGTGCGAGCGAACGCGGCGTTCGCGCTCGCGGCGCTCGCGGAGGTGGAACCGGACGCCGCTCGCCCGGCGATGGAGCCGTTGCTCGGCCGGTTGGAAGACGACGAGGAACGGGAACAGGTCCGGATCCACGCCGGGACCGCGCTGGACACGCTCCGCTCGGAACTGTCGCCGGCTCCTTCTCCCGTGTCGGCGGCGGCGGCAGACGACGGCGTCCCGCGAGGTGCGGCGGCCGCGACCGATGGGGAGCGTGGGGTCGGCCGGCTCGACACGGACGAGACGGGTGCGACAGACGAGACGAGTGCAGCCAGCGAGACGAGAGACGAGACGAGTGCAGCCAGCGAGGCGGACGCACCAGAGGACGGGACGAGAGAACACGCGGGGCGACCAGACGGCACCGGCGGCAGTCGGCCACAGTCGGACACGCCGGGGCCACCGGACGGCTGACCGGTCGGCTTCCGAAGGCTTATGCCGAGACCGCGGCAGGCACCGACAATGGACCGTGGTCTCGCGCTCGTCGCCGCCGGTCTCCTGTTGCTCGTCGTCGGCTTCGGGGCGAGTGCGTTCGCCGCCCCCGGGCAGGCGTCACCGACCGAGACGAGCGCCACGGACGGCGTGCAGACGAACAGTACGGCCGACCCACAGACGGGCGGACAGACACCGACCCAGACACCCGCGCGTCTCTCCGGGACGCTCGTCGGTGTGCAGGGCAGCGGGAGCTACACCGCCGGCGGCTACACGGAACTGGCGGGCGAACGAGTGCTCCGCGACGAACAGGACACGTACTTCGACGTGTCGTTGCTCCGCGACGGCCGGCTGTTGGCGGCCTGGATGGACGAAGACCGGGAGGCGTGTGGCCCCTACGAGTCGCCGTGTGCCAGGACGGGGTTCGTCGTGTCCGAACAGGACGGGACGGTCACAGAACGGTACTCCTTCCCAGTGCGGAGTTCGACGAACAGCGAGGTGCACGACGTGGAGGCGTTGCCGGACGGCGGGTTCGTCTTCGCGGACATGGACCGCGAACGGGTCGTGATCGTCCGCGACGGCGAGGTGCGGTGGCAGTGGAACGCCAGCAGCGTCTACGACGCGCCCGCGGACCCGACCCAGCGCGACTGGCTCCACATCAACGACGTGGACCGGATCGACGACGGGCGGTTCCTCGTCTCCGTCCGGAACGCGAACCAACTCTTAGTTCTCGAGCGCCGAGCCGAGGGTGCGGAGGTGGTCGAAGTGATCAACGCCGACGACGGCGGGAGTGACGACTCCTGTACCGTCCGGGGGCGACTCTCGGACACGGACGGTGACGGGGACGTGCGGTGTGGCGACCCCGAGGTGTTCCGCGCACAGCACAACCCGCAGTGGCTCGGTCCGGGCGCGGTGTTGGTCGCCGACTCCGAGAACGACCGCGTGGTCGAACTCCACGAGCGTGGCGGGGAGTGGCGACCGGTGTGGGTGTTGACCGGTGCAGACGGGCGGTCGTTCTCCTGGCCCCGCGACGCCGACCGACTCTCCAACGGCAACACGCTCGTCACCGACTCCCGGGGCCGTCGGGTGGTCGAGGTGACGGAGTCCGGCGAGACGGTGTGGTCGTACTCGACGGGCGACGGGATCGTCTACGAGTCCGACCGGGTCCCCGACGGCGAGACGGCCGGTGGACCGTTGTACGCGACCGACCGCCCACCCGAGACGACAGCGACTGCCGGCGGCGACGAGACGGAGCGCCCGTCCGACACCGAGGTGTCGTCGACCGAGACGGCATCCGGTACCGCGCCGCCGACGGAGACGGTCACACCCGTGATCGTCGGCGGTGGCGGCGAGGAACGGCTCCCGGTGTTCGGCGAGGCGGCACGGTTGTTGCGCGCTGGGCTCCCGTGGCTCCCGTTGTGGCTCCGCGGCCCGCAGGTTGCCGTGTTGGCGGTGTCGCTCGTGCTCGTCGTGACCGGTGTCGTCGACTCCCGGCGCGACTGAACACGGGGCGCGACATCTCGGTGTGGTGTGTTTTTGCCCGCGCTCGCCCGAGACGGTGACGTGACAGACGACACGAACACGGACGGGGACGCAGAGACAGACGCGAATGCGGAGACAGACGCAGACCCGAGCGCGGAGACAGACACGGGTGAGTTGGTGTGGGAGACGACGGAGACGGAGTTGGAGTACGACTGCCCGGGGTTCGGGGTACGGCGCGACGACGTGCGACTCCCGGACGGGACGGAGACGGACTACCACTACGTTGACGAGCCGCCGGCGGTGGTGGTGCTCCCGGTGACCGACGACGGTCGGGTAGTGGTGATCGAGGAGTGGCGACAGGCGGTCGAGCGGGTGAACCGTGGGGTGCCGGCCGGCACCGTCGAACGGGCCGACGGCGGCGACCGCGAGCCGTGGTTCGACGCCGATCCGGGCTACGAGACGGTCGAGACCGCCGCCCGCCGAGAGCTGACCGAGGAGACCGGCTACGAGGCGACCGAGATCCACCACCTGACGAGTGTCGAGCCGTCCAACGGCGTGAGCCAGGCGGTCCACCACCACGTTCTCGCGACCGGCTGCACGCCGGCCGGCGACCAGAATCTCGACGACGACGAGAGCATCCGGGTGACGACGACACCGGTGTCGGAACTCTGTGATGCGGTTCTGGCCGGCGACGTGCGCGACGCCCGGACGGTGATCGCCGTCCACCAGTTCCTCGCGAGTGACCACGCCTCCGCGCAACTGCGCGACTGAGACGCGCCCGCCCGGAAGGCCTACTTCCACGGACGCCAACAGTTCGTATGGACACGGCCGACTACGAGCGACTCTACCGCGAGACGGCGGCGTCTGTGGTGTCGATCTACCGCGAGGCGGGACGGCGAGGTGCCGGCTCCGGCTTCCTCTACGACGACGCCCACGTGGTCACGAACGAACACGTCGTCCGCGGCCGCGAGCGTGTCGACGTGCGTTACGCGGACGCAAGTTGGACCAGCGGCCTCGTCGTCGGGAGCGACCGGTACACGGATCTCGCGGTCGTGGAAGTGCCCGACCGCCCCGCGAACGCGGATCCGTTGCCGGTCGCCGAGAACGCTCCGCGCCCCGGTAGCCCGGTCGCCGCGCTGGGGAACCCGTTCGGACTCGACGGGTCGATCACGACCGGCGTCGTCAGCGGCGTGAACCGGTCGATGCCGACCACCGGGGGGTTCGCCGTCCCGGACGCCGTCCAGACGGACGCCCCGATCGACCCGGGTAACAGCGGCGGCCCGTTGGTCGCGGCCACCGACGGCCACCCAGTCGTGGGAGTCAACCGCGCGAAGTCCGGCGACGCCGTCGGCTTCGCCGTCTCCGCTCGGGTCGTCGCGACGGTCGTCCCGACGCTCCTCGACGAGGGGCGGTACCACCACGCCTCGCTGGGTGTGAAGACCGTCGACGTGACACCGCAGGTCGCGACCGCGAACGGGCTCGACACGCCACGGGGTGTGGTGGTCGTCGGGAACCGCGACGGCACGACCCCGTTGCACGGCGGCTCGACCCGGCGCGTCCGCGGGCGACGGGTGCCGACCGGCGACGTGATCGTCGGGTTCGCCGGGCACGCGGTGCGGTCACACGAAAAACTGACGCGGCTCCTCCTCACCGACGCGACGCCCGGCGAGCCGGTGTCGCTGACGGTGGTCCGCGACGGCCGCGAAGTAGAGCTGACGGTGACACCCACTGAGCGCCCAGTCTCTCGTGAGGATCGGCAGCGGGCCGACAGCGAGTCGACGACGATCCCAGTGGAGTGAGCCGTCGCGGTGTGACGGCCGACTAGCACCCCTCGCAGTCGCAGTACGTCGCACACACCGGGTTGTCACAGTCGGGCGACCGGGCGCTACAGTGGGTCCGACCGTGTCGGATCAACAGGACGTGCAACGGGTACTTCAGTTCGTCCGGGATCACCTCGTCCAACACGTCGTGTGCGCGCTGGTTCGACGACGACGACGGCACGAGGCCGAACCGTTTCGAGACGCGTTCGACGTGGGTGTCGACCGCCATCGTCGGCTTCCCGAAGTGGAAGTTGAGGACGACACTGGCGGTCTTCGGGCCGATCCCCTTCACGTCGGTGAGCCACGACTTGGCCTCGGTCGTCGGGAGCGCGTCGAGAAACGCCAACGAGTACGCGCCGCCGGTCTCCTCGCGGATCGCCGCCAGCGACCGTTGGATGCGCTCGGCTTTCGTCTCCGGGAGGCCGGCGACGCGAACCGTCTCCGCGAGTTCGTCGACCGGCGCGTTCTCGATGGCCCGGTAGTCGTCGTAGGTCGAGAACAGGCTCTCTGCGGCCCGGCGGGTGTTCTCGTCGGCGACGTTCTGTGAGAGGATCGTCGTCAGGAGCTGTTCGACCCCGCGGGCGTCGGCGGTGGTGCCGTGTTCCCCCTCTTCCGGTTCGGTCTGGGCACCCTCGGGGTCGCGCTCGACCGGTTCGTACAGGTCGACGAGGTCGGCGTGGAGGTCGCGCACGGCGTCGGCTGTCCACTCGGTGTCGGCGTCTGTCGACATGTGTCTCTCCCGGGGCGGCGGCGGCTTCAGGCCGTCGACTCGTACGGGACCTCGTCGGTTCGGCGCACGTCGGCGTCGCGGACGACGACACGCGCGGCTCCGTTGGCCGCGCCGGTCGGGGTCACGTCCACTGTCCGTGTCCGCTCGTCTCCCGCCGGGACGAGCGGGGAGAGCGTGTAGAACGGCACCCCGTGTTGGACGGCCCCGAGCCAGTGGCCAGCCCGGTCGCCGTCGTTGCGGACCGTCACCGACACCTCGAACCCCCGGTCTCGGGGAACCGTCTCCGGGGTCTCTACGTCGACCAGCGAGAACGAGGGCAGCGTCGCGAGTTGGTCGGTCACGTCTGTCGGGACCCGTGCCGTCCCCGACGGGCCGACGGCGGTCGCCGTCTCCGCCTCGACGGCCGGCACGTCGGCGACCACCCACCCGTCCGCGTCCCCCTCCCTGTATCCGGCACCGACACCGGGTGTCTCAGTGTCGAACCCGGGGACCCCACGCAACGGGTACGACTCGCCGGCCAGTTGGAGTTCGAACGCCGACGAGGGCGGGCCGGCCAACTCCGTCGGCAGCCGCAGGAGACAGAAGGCGTCCCGGTCTGGCGACTCGATCGCCAGGCGGTCGTTGTTGTAGACGTACCCCAACGCCGTTCGGACGACCGCGTCGACAGTCGTGGTCTGCGTCGCCGTCTCTCGTCGGGTCCGGGTGGTCGCCGTCTCCCGTCCGGGCGGGCCAGTGGTCGTTCTCGACCTGTCACCCTGGGGGGACGACAGACAGCCGGTGCCGACGGCACAGCCTGCACCCAACGACGCGAGGAGGGACCGTCTGTTCACGACTCGGTGTTCGGAGCCCGTGGTGAGTGCTTTGGGGGCGTAGTCGGGAAACGGCTGGATGGTGTTCGTCGACTCGAGGAGCGAACGCCACGGCGCGCGACGGTCACTCCGTGTGTGCGGCGACGACCTCCGAGAGACCGAACAGCCGGAGATCGTCACGCTCCGTCGCCAACTGTTCGAGCGAGTCGGCGAACCCGCTGCGGGAGAACAGGGCGTACTCGACCGAGCGGTCGCCCCCGTCCGACGGTGTCCACCGGAGTTCGGTCGTGTGCCCCCGGAGTGACTCGAAGGCGTCGAACCCCGCGGGTGACGACTGGAACTTACACTCACCGACGACGAGCGTGTCTCCCGCGGTCAGTCCGACGACGTCGATCTCGTGTTCGCCGTACCACCACCGTCCGACGTCGGTGATCGTCTCGCTCGGGTACAACGTCCGCAGTGCCTGTCGGCACAGCCGTTCGAACGTCGGGGCGACGAAGTCCGGCAGTTCTGGACGAATCAACGTCTCGAACCCGTCGAGTCCGAGTGCGTCGTACCGGTTACCGCTCCCGTAGACGAACCGGAACCAGAACCGGAAGAAGTTGTCTCGCAGCCGGTACCGTCCGCGCCGCGACCGTTCGAGCCGTTCCGTCACCGGCACCTCACGCTCCAACAATCGGAGACGGGCCAGCCGGTCGAGATACGTCGACAGACTGTTGTACTCGATTCCCGTCGCGCCGGCAATCTCGTTGCGGTCGGTGCTGCCGCCCGCGACCGCCTCGAGAATCGAGAAGTACCGTGTCGGCTCCTGCAGTTCCATCCGGAGGACGTAGTCCGGTTCGTCGTGGAGTGTCCCGTGGGTCGCCAGGGCAGTCTCGTGGACGTTCTCCGCCAGCGACCGTTCGGACTCCAACTCCTCCAGGTAGTACGGGACACCGCCGAACACGCCCCACAGGAAGACGGCCTCGGTCGGCGTCGGGTCGTCGAGAAACACGAGCGCTGCCTCGAACGGGAGCTGTCGGACATCGAGTTTGAGCGACGACCGCCCGTACAACGGGCTCGATCCCAGCAACGCCGCCTCCTCCATCATGCTGATCGACGAGCCGACGAGGACGAACGTCGGCGCGGCGTCGTCGAAGGCTCTGTCGAACAACGCCTGCAGAATCGAGGGGAGACTGTCGTCTTCGGCGACGAGGTACGGGAACTCGTCCAACACGACGGTCGCGTCACGCTCGCCGAGGTAGCTCAACACCGGCTCCCACTCCCGTCGGAGCTGCCGGACGCCGGGGAACGACTCTGCCGCCCGGTCGAGAAACTGTTCGAGCTGGAGTGCACGCGTCTTCTGTCTCGCCTGGTAGACGACCGCGTCGTCGGTGTCCGCCAGCGACTCCGAGACGAGCGCAGTCTTCCCGAGCCGCCGCCGCCCGTAGACGACCGCCAACTCTGCCGCCTCGGATGCGTACAGCTCTCGTAACCGCGATAGCTCCCTCGTCCGGTTCACGAACCCTGGCACACTCCGACCGACGACTCACACCGACAAAATAGTTCGGAGTACAGTATCTGCGAATAGTGTAACCTAGAGTACGATACCCTCAGGTACGATAACTCAGAGTACACTATCTGCGGAGACACCCGACTGTGTCACCCGAATCGGTCGCCGAGTCGCCGCAGACCGAACTCCCCGGCGACGAACAGGAGCTGTGTGGCGACCGCCAGTGGCGCGAACGCGAGCGCGTAGATCACCAACGTGTCCGACTCCCCGCCGACACGGAGCACGCCGAAGACGGCGAGCGTCGTCGCGGCCGCGAGCGGGAGGAGTGGTGTCCACAGCCCGCGTCGGACGGCCAGTGTCGGAACGAGCGTCTGGCCGGTGACGGCGACCCACCCCATCCCGGCAGCAGTCAGCGCGGCGGTGGGGGTGCCGAGGGACTCCCACGGCGGCACCCACGCGACCACCCGAACGACGAGCCACGTCACGACAGTCGTGAGGCCGACACCGGCGGCCAGCGCGGCGCTCGCGGGCCACCGTCGGTTGGCGGTCACGCGGGCGGCCGTACAGACGACCGCGCCGGCTGCGAGCGCGACGATCCAGACGAACACCGTCGAACCGAACAGTGGGTCGGGTGTACCGGGCACGTCCGACACACCGAGTGTCTGTCACCTAACGCTTGTCAGTCGTCGCCGAGCGCACCCGGCGTCGGGTCGCCACCCCCAGCCGCACGGGACGGCAGTTCCGCCCGCACGTCCTCGGCGTCACCCGCCGCCAACACGTCCGCGTACGGGTCCGGCATCACGCGCAGGAAGTCGTCGACGACCGTCTCCCAGTCGTCCAACATCGCGCGAGCACGCTCGCTGTCGGTGCGGGCGGCGTGGTTCTCGACGAGTCGCCGCACCATCGCCCGGTCCCGGTCGGACAACGACCGGCCGGTCGACACCATCCCGCGGTTGACACGGGCTTCGGCGGTGCCGTCCGGGTCGTAGACGTACGCCACACCGCCGGACATCCCGGCCGCGAAGTTGCGGCCGACCTCACCGAGCACGGCGACGACACCACCGGTCATGTACTCACAGCCGTGATCGCCGACACCCTCGACGACCGCGGTCGCGCCGGAGTTGCGGACGGCGAACCGCTCACCCGCGACACCTTCGACGTAGGCCGCGCCGTCCGTCGCGCCGTAGAGGGCGACGTTGCCGACGGCGACGTTCTCGGCCGGGTCGTAGCTCGCCTCCGGCGGCGTCTGGACGACGACCGTCCCACCGGACAACCCCTTGCCGACGTAGTCGTTGGCGGTGCCGGTGACACTCGCGGTGACACCCGGCGCGAGGAACGCGCCGAACGACTGACCGGCGGCCCCGTCGAACGCCAACTCGACGGTGTCGTCCGGGAGCCCGTCGCCGCCGTGGGCGTCGACCACCCGCCCCGAGATCGTCGCGCCGACCGTCCGGTCCGCGTTCGTCACCGGGTGTTCGACACGGACCGACCGTCCAGCGCGGACGCCGTCACCGATCTGTGCGAGGAGTGTGTCCTCCAGTCGGCTCCCCGCCGCCGTCGGTTGTGCCCGTTGTTTCGTCCGCGGTCCGTCCGCGGGCTCGGCGAGCACCGCACTCGGATCGAGCGTGTCTGCCCGCCCGGAGAGGTCGTCGCGCTTGGCGAGCACGTCCGGCCGACCGACCAACTCCTCGACAGACTGGAAGCCGAGTTCGGCCATCGTCTCCCGGAGATCCTGCGCGACGAACTGCATGAACCGGATCACGTGTTCCGGCTGCCCCGGGAACCGGTCCCGGAGGTCCTCGCGTTGGGTGGCGACCCCGACCGGACAGGTGTTCTGGTGACACTGTCGCGCCATCACACAGCCCGAAGAGACGAGTGAGGCGGTGCCGAACGCGTACTCCTCGGCACCCAGCGCGGCGGCGACGGCCACGTCCCGCCCGGTCTTCAGCCCGCCGTCCGTCGACACCCGAATCCGGTCGCGGAGCCCGGTCTCGCGGAGCATCTGGTTGGCCTCCGCGAGCCCGATCTCCCACGGCAGCCCGGCGTGTTTGATGCTCGTCCGCGGGGACGCGCCCGTCCCGCCGGAGTGGCCGGAGATGTGGACCGCGTCCGCGTTCGCCTTCGCGACCCCGGCCGCGATGGTGCCGATCCCGGTGCCGGCGACCAACTTCACGTTCACGTCCGCCTCGGGGTTGACCGCCTTCAGATCGTGGATCAACTGCTTGAGGTCCTCGATCGAGTAGATGTCGTGTTGTGGCGGCGGCGAGATCAGCCCCACGCCCGGCGTCGAACACCGGACGTGTGCGATCAGGTCGTTCACCTTGCTCCCGGGGAGGTGGCCGCCCTCACCCGGCTTGGAGCCCTGTGCCATCTTGATCTGGATCTCCTCGGCGGCACGGAGGTACTCCGTCGTCACCCCGAACCGGCCGGAGGCGACCTGTTTGACGTGACACGCCCGTTCGGTGTCGAACCGTTCGGGTTGCTCACCACCCTCGCCGGTGTTGGACTTCCCGCCGATCCGGTTCATCGCCCGCGCGTTCGTCTCGTGGGCCTCCGGCGACAACGACCCCAGCGACATCGCGGCCGTCGAGAACCGTTCGACGATCTCCGAGACGGGCTCGACCGCCTCGAGGGGGATCGACTCGCGGTCGGAGTCGAAGTCGAACGCGTGTCTGATCGCGTCCGGCTGGTCGACCCCGTCGACGGAGTCGGCGTACGCCTCCCACTGGTCGCGGTCGTCCTCGCGGACGGCACCGTGGAGCGCGCCGACCGACTCCGGGTTCCAGCCGTGCCGTTCTCCGTTGCTCCGGTGTTCGTGTTCGCCCGTCCGTGGGAGGTCGCCGTCGTCGTAGGCGTCTGCGTGACGTGCAGTCACGTCTGTCTCGACCTCGCCGATCCCGATCCCGCCCGTCTTGGAGTCGGTGTCGACGAAGTACTCGTCGAGGAACTCGGTGTCGAGTCCGACGGCACCGAACACGGCCGCCCCCTGGTAGGAGGCGATCGCAGAGATCCCCATCCGCGCCATCGTCTTCGAGAGGCCGTCCGCGACTGCCGACCGGTACGCCTCGATGGCCGCCCCCGGCTCGGCACCGTCCTCGCCGGCGACGACCTCTCGGACGGAGTCGTACGCGAGGTACGGGTGGACCGCGCCGGCACCGTAGCCGATCAGACAGGCGACGTGGTGGACCTCGCGGGCGTGTGCCGACTGGACGACCAGCCCGACGCGAGCGCGGAGTCCGGCGTCGACGAGGTGGGTGTGGACCGCGGCGGTCGCCAACAACGCCGGGACTGCCACTCGGTCGGCGTCGGCTGCCCGGTCCGACAGGACGAGCACGTCTGTCCCCTCCCGGACGGCCGTCGTCGCTCGTTCGCGCAGGTCTGCGACTGCCGCAGCGAGATCGACCGTCTCCCCGTCCGACGGACTGGCGACGGTCGTGTCGAGTGTCGTCGTCGTCAGGTCGCCGTCCGTCGCCGTTCCGAGCGCTCCGACCGCACGCGCCTGCTCGTCGGTGAGCAACGGCTGGTCACACACCACCTGTCGAGCGTGTGCCGGCGACTCGTCGAGCAGGTTGCGTTGTGGACCGAGTCGGGTCTCCAGTGTCGTCACCAGGTCCTCCCGGATGTAGTCGATCGGCGGGTTCGACACCTGTGCGAACCCCTGGACGAAGTAGTCGAACAACGACCGCCGCGTGTCCGACAGGACGGACGGCGGGGTGTCGTCACCCATCGACCCGACCGGGTCCTTCCCCTTCCGCGCCATCGGCTCCAACATCGTGTTCAGTTGGTCGTGGCTGTACCCCGCTGCGGCCTGTCGTTGTCGGAGATCGTCCGGGTACGCACCCGGGTCGTCGGCTGTGTCGGCGGCCACACCGCCGTCGGTCGTCGCGTCACCTGCCGTGCCTGCCTCGGCGGCGGCCGCAGTCACCTCGTCGAGTGTCAGCGACTCGGCGTCGACCCACTCACCGTACCGCTCGTCGGTGAGACTCTCGAACACTTCTTCGTCGGGGACGACCCGTCCCTCGTCTGGGTCGGCGACGAACACCTCGCCCGGGCGGAGCCGACCCCGCTCGGCGATCTGTTCCGGTGGTGTCGAGAGCGCGCCCGCCTCGCTGGCGACCACCAGCCGGCCGTCGGTGGTCACGTCGTAGCGACACGGCCGGAGCCCGTTCCGGTCGAGCACACCCGCGACACGGTCGCCGTCGAAGCCGATCACGAGCGCCGGCCCGTCCCACGGCTCGACGAGCGAGGCGTGGAAGTCGTAGAAGTCGCGGCGTGCGTCGGCCATCTCCGGGTCGCCGCGGTACGCCTCCGGCACCAACATCCGGAGCGCGTGGGGGAGCTCACGCCCCCCGTGGAGTAACAGGTCCAACACCTCGTCGACGGTCGCCGTGTCCGACTGGTCTAAGTCCGACACGACCGGCGTCACCGTCGCCAACTCCTCGTCGGTGAACCCGCCGTCCGCGAGGTCGGCCTCGCGGGCCTGCATCCAGGAGACGTTGCCGTCGACGGTGTTGAACTCCCCGTTGTGGACGACGTTCCGGTAGGGGTGTGCGAGGTGCCACGCCCCGAGCGTGTTGGTCGAGAACCGGGCGTGGACCAACGCGACCCGCGAGCGCAACCGGTCGTCCCGCAGGTCGGGGTAGTAGTCGCGCAGCTGCGGCGCGGTCAACAACCCCTTGTAGACGACCCGTTCGCGGTCGAGCGAGACGACGTACGGCGTCTGATCCACACTCGTGTCGCGGTCGTCGGCCTCGAACGCCGACTCCACCGCACGCCGGCCGACGTAGAGGTCTCGGTCGAAGCGTTCGGGGCCGGCGTCACCTGTGGGCACGACGAACGCCTGCCAGACTGCCGGCTCCGCCGCCCGCGCGGTCGCACCCAACTCGGCCCCGTCGGCGTCGGTCGGGACCTCGCGCCACGCGGCGACCGTACAGTCGTGGGCCGCGAGCCCGTTCTCGACGGTCTCCTTGGCGGACTCGACATCCGACGGCGGGAAGAAGAAACTCCCGACCGCGTACGTCTCCGGCAGGTCGTGGCCGACGACGGCCGCGAACAACGCGTCCGGCCGTTCGACCATCACACCCGCACCGTCACCCGTGTTCGCCTCTGCACCCCGTGCACCGCGGTGTTCCATGTCCGCCAGCAGTGTCAACGCGTCCGCGACCGTCTCGTGTGAGGGGCCGTTCTCCAGGTCGACGACCCCGCCGACACCGCAGTTCGCCCGCGTCTCCGCCGGATCTGCGAGCCCCTCCCCGTCTACGACACGACCACGACCGCCTCCCGTCGTGTCGGCTGCGCTCGACTCTCGGCCGTCTGCGTCGGGTCCGTCGACACCGTCTCTGTCGGCGGCGTCTCCCTTCTCGCCGACGCCACCCACCACGTCACTCCCGTCGGCGGCGTCTCGCCCACCACCACGAGCGCCGTCGCCCGCACGTGTGTCTGTCATACTGACACACACGTCCGCCTCCGACTTGTACTCTTCTCAAATCGTAACCCGACTATTAATACCATCCAAGGTCCCTATTACAGATCGCCGCCGGTCCGATTTCGGTATCGTGAGCGACGCTCGACCGGCTTGAGGGCATTTCGAAACGTGGTAGTTCCGAGCGTCTGTCGTCGGTCGGCCGGTGCTTTCGAGACGACCTCCCGGTTCAAATACGTCTTCTGTCTACTGTTAGTTCGACGATCGCCTCGTCGGTCGGCCGACCCGAGGCGGGGCGGTGGCGGCCCGCGCTCCCGGCGACGGGCTCAAACCGTTCGGTCGTCTGGTCCGAGCCGTGCAGATCCGGCTCTGGTTCGCGGACGGCACCGTCCGGCTGGCGGTCGACGGCGGCGACGCTCCGCAGGACAGTTCGCTCGATCCGACGACGCTCCCGGGTGTCGTCGCCGACGACCGTGCTCCCGGCTACCGAGCGCCCGCGTACCGCTACGCCGCGATTCGCGACGCACTCGCCGACGCTCCCGGCGACACCACTGTCGACGACGAGATCGCGACTGGACTCGACCGCGCTGCGCCGCTCGTGTCGCCGTACGACCTCCGACCGTACCAAGCGGAGGCGCTCGCCGCCTGGACGGACGCGAACCGTCGCGGTGTGGTCGAACTCCCGACCGGTTCGGGAAAGACCGTGATCGGGCTCGCCGCGGTCGCCGCCTGCGAGACGCCGACGCTCGTGGTGGTTCCGACGGTCGACCTGCTGACACAGTGGCGGCGGGAACTCGCGGCGGCGTTCGACGCGCCCGTCGGCCAGTTCGGCGACGGCGAACAACGCCAGGAACGGCTCACCGTCTCGACGTACGACTCCGCGTACCTCCGTGCCGACGATGTCGGTGGGGAGTTCGGGCTGGTTGTCTTCGACGAGGCACACCACCTCGGCGGCGAGGGGTTCCGCGACGCCGCCCGCCTCCTCGCGGCCCCCGCTCGCCTCGGGCTGACCGCGACGTTCGAACGGCCGGACGGTGCCCACGAGGCGGTCGCGGATCTCGTCGGCCCGGTCGTCGCTCGTGCCGACGTGGACGACCTCGCGGGCGAGTACCTCGCCGAGTACGACGTGCGCCGGATCACCGTCGACCTCTCGGCGAGCGAACGCGACGCCTACGAGGACGCACAGGGCACCTTCGTCGACTACGTCCGCTCGGCTGGGATCACCTTCGACTCGGGCAGCGACTACCGAGAACTCGTCAAACGCTCCGGCCGTGACCCGGCCGCTCGGGAGGCGTTGCTCGCCAAACAACGCGCCCGAGAGATCATGATGAACGCCGACGCGAAGCTGACCGAGCTGGAACGCCTGCTCGCCCGACACCGCGAGGACCGCCTGATCGTCTTCACCGCCCACACGGAGTTGGTGTACCGCATCTCCGAACGGTTCCTGATCCCCGCGATCACCGCCGAGACCGGTGCCGCCGAACGTCGGGCGTTGCTCGATCGGTTCCGGGACGGCACCTACTCCCGGATCGTCGCCGCGAACGTCTTAGACGAGGGGGTCGACGTGCCCGACGCGTCTGTCGGCGTCGTGTTGTCCGGCTCCGGGAGTCCCCGGGAGTTCACCCAACGGCTCGGCCGGCTCCTCCGCCCGGGTGAGTCTGATCACGCCGTGCTCTACGAACTCGTCGCCGACGACACTGCCGAGGAACGTGTCGCGCAACGCCGGCGGTGAGAGGTGACTGCCACCCCGCTGGCGAGTCCGCCCTCTTCGCCCGCTGTTCTCTCTACGGGCCTCGCTCACGCTCCGCCAGCCAACTCCAAGTTCACCGACCCGTCGTTCAGGAACGCCTCGTACCCCACATCGGGCGCGATGTCGACAGCCCGCGACTCGCCTGCGGGGACGGACACGTCCCGTCGCACCGTCACTGTCTCGTCGTCGACTCGCACCTCTAGAACGACCGTCCGGCTCCCGTCGCCGTCTCCCTGGTTCGTCAGTGTCACCGGGACGACGAGCCGGCCGTCGCTCCCGTTCGTGACGTTCCAACTCTCGACGACGATCCCGGTCGCCGGGGTCGCCGTCGGTGTCGGTGACGCCGGTGGTCCCGAGGGACCGGTCGGGCCCGCAGCCGTCGTACAGCCCGCGAGGGCGACGACGACGAACAGTGCCAGCAGTCGACGGCGCATACCACTCCGAACACGAGCGGCCGGTGAAAGCTTTGTCACTCTGGGTGCGGAGTGGCGCGAAAGAAGTCGACCGTGGAGCCGCGACCGACTCAGTCGAGCCGGGCGGTGATCTCTGCCTGCAGGTCCTCGCGGAGTTCGTCCACTGCGACCTCCTCCAACACGGGGACGAAGAACCCCTCGACGAGCATGTTGCGCGCCTGTTCCGGGTCGATCGACCGGGAGGTCATGTAGAGGAGATCCTCCTGGTCCACCTGCCCGACGGTCGCCGAGTGGGACGCCTCCGTGTCGTGGTTGTGGATGATCAGCTTCGGCGACGCGTCCGCCTCGCTGTCGTCCGACAACATCAGCGTGTTCTCACGCTGGTAGGAGTTGGTGTCCCACGCGTCGCGACCGACGTCCTGGACACCCTCGTACACCGAGCGCGCCTCGTCGTCGAGCACACCCCGCGTCACCAGGTCGGCGGTCGTGTGCTCGCCGTGGTGCCACACCCGTGCGTTGATGTCGAAGTGTTGGTCCTCGTGACCGAAGAACGCGCCGACGATCTGCGTCTCGGCGGCGTCACCCTCCAACTCGGTCTCGATGTCCGCACGCGTGAGCCGGGAACCGATGTTCCCCTCGATCCAGTCGATCGTGGCGTACGTCTCCGTCTCGCCACGCTTCAGACTGAAGTTGTAGACGTCCTCGTCCAACACCTGCAACGAGCCGTACTGGACGTAGGCGTTCTCGCCGGCGGCGACCTCGACGAGGTTGCTGAAGTAGCGTTCCCCGTCGACTTCGGGGGCGCTCTGCGCCCCCCCGTTCTCGATCCGTTCGAGGATCGTCACCGACGACGACTCCTCGGCGACGACCAGCGTCTGGGAGAACAACGACCGGCTGTTCATCTCCGCGCGGATCGTCACGTCTTCTGCGTCGACACCCTCCGGCACGTAGACGAACGTCCCCGTGGTGAACAGGGCCGTCGACAACGCCGTGAGGTAGTTCGTCTCCGGATCGGTGATCGAACCGAAGTGCTCTTCGACGATCTCGGGGTGGTCGTCGAGTGCGGTCTCGAAGTCCGTGACCACCACACCCTCCGGCCCGACCCGCTCCGTCTGGTCGGCCTGCGTGTCCGGGTCGACCAGCGTCTCGTAGTCGAGATCCTCGAGGTTCGTCCACCGCCGGCCGGGTGTCTCGATCACGTCCGGTAGGTCGACCTCGTCGAGTGCTGCCACCGCGTCCAGCCGGGTCTGGCGGAGCCACTCCGGCTCGTCACGCCGCTTGGAGATCCCCTCGACCGTCTCGCGGGAGATCGTCAGCGGTACCTGTGTGCTCGTCGCCATGTTACCCGAGGCTCCCCTCCATCTCCAACTCGACGAGCCGGTTGAGTTCGACCGCGTACTCGATCGGGAGCTCCTCCGTGATCGGCTC